>JAESGR010000287.1_pt1 | contig 56171 bp, 56 predicted proteins | sample 9269771 | NCBI WGS metagenome assembly JAESGR01 (sample SAMN15739572, study PRJNA653492) | algae metagenome | isolation source: Chroococcus sp. CMT-3BRIN-NPC107 and co-occurring heterotrophs from well... | place: USA: Clark Mountains Wilderness, California | collected 2010-04-18 | reverse complement strand
CGAAGCGCTCGGCGAGCTCGAGCTCGTTGACGCGGGCGCGAGGCTCGAGCTCGCCCTCGCGGATCAGCGCCCGCAGGCGCTCCGCCACCTCGTCGTGAAGGTAGCGGCGGCTGATGCCGAGCGGTTCGATGCGGTGCATGGGCGGACCTGACCTGACCCTCCCGATGTATTCACGTTTCCGCGAGCCGTCGAGGGGAGCCTCGCAGCCCGGACGCCGAGGCCCTGTCGAGCACCCGGACCCGGACGGGGCTACGGACCGGCGGTCAGCGCCCCGTCGAGCACCCGCGCGACATGGACCGCGTCGCGCCCGGCGCCGTCGTGGATCTGGTGGCGGCAGCTCGTGCCGTCCGCGACCACGAGGTCGTCGGGACCCGCTTTCCGCACCGCCGGCAGGAGCGAGAGCTCCGCCATCGCGAACGAGACGTCGATCGTCTGCGCGCCGTAGCCGAAGGCGCCCGACATGCCGCAGCAGCTCGATTCGATGACCTGCACGTCGAGGCCCGGCACGGCTTTCAGCACGCTCTCGACCGCCCCCATGGCCCCGAACGCCTTCTGGTGGCAGTGCCCGTGCAGATGCGCCTTGCGCCCGCCCTGGTCGGCGAGCGGCAGCGCCACGAGCCCTGCGGCGAGATCGGCCGCGAGCGCCTCCTCGAACAGGAACGCGGCCCCCGCGACCGGCTCGACCTCCTCTTTCGGCAGGAGCGAGGCAAACTCGTCGCGGAAGGTGTAAAGGCACGAGGGTTCGAGCCCGATCACCCGGGCCCCCCTGGCCACGAAGGGCGCCAGCGCGTCGAGACTGCGCCGCGCCTCGCGCCGGGCCTCGTCGACCTGGCCGGCCGAGAGATAGGTGCGCCCGCAGCACAGCGGCCGCGCGCCGGCCTTCGCGACGACCCGGTGGAGCCGGTAGCCGGCGGCGCGGAGCACGCGCTCGGCCGCCTCCAGGTTCTCGCGCTCGTAATAGCGGTTGAAGGTGTCGCCGAAGAGCACCACGTCGCGCCCGTCGCCGACCACATCGTCGGGCTGCGCGACCTCGCCGGCCTCGCGCCAGGGCCGGCGCCAGCGCGGCAGGGTGCGGCGCGCCGAGAAGCCGAGCCAGCGCTCGGTGGCTTTCGCAAGAAGCGGGATGCGGTCGCGCAGATTCAGGAGCGGGGCGAGGCGCGAGGCGAAGGGCGCATAGCGCGGCAGGTGGGCGATGAGCCGCTCCTTCAGGGGCAGGCCGTGGCGCGCGTGGTAGTGATGAAGGAACTCGATCTTCATCTTGGCCATGTCGACGCCGGTCGGGCATTCGCGCTTGCAGCCCTTGCAGGAGACGCAGAGATCGAGGGTCTCCTTCATCTCCGGCGAGGTGAAGGCGCCGGGCCCGAGCTGGCCCGTGATCGCGAGCCTGAGCGAATTGGCGCGCCCCCGCGTGACGTGCTGCTCCTGCCGGGTGGCGCGGTAGGACGGGCACATGGTGCCGGAGAGCGTCTTCCGGCAGGTGCCGTTGTTGTTGCACATCTCGACCGCCGGCCCGAACCCGCCCCATTCGGACCAGTCGAGCACGGGCTGCACGGGATCGACCTGCGCATACCCTTCGGGGTAGCGCATGAGCGCCCGGTCATCCATCGCCAAGGGGCGCACGATCTTGCCCGGGTTGAGGCGGTTCTCCGGATCGAAGCCGTCCTTCACGGCCTCGAAGGCGCGAACGAGCCGCGTGCCGAACATGCGCTCGTGGAACTCGGAGCGCGAGATGCCGTCGCCGTGCTCGCCCGAATGCGAGCCCTTGAACTGTTTGACGAGATCGCAGGCCGCTTCCGCGATCGCCCGCATGGCGCGCACGTCGCCTTCCTCCTTCATGTTGAGGATCGGGCGCACGTGCAGGCAGCCCACCGACGCGTGCGCGTACCAGGTCCCCCGCGTGCCGTGGCGGGCGAAGAGCTCGGTGACCGCGTCGGTGTAGTCGGCGAGGTGCTCGAGCGGCACCGCGCAATCCTCGATGAAGGAGACCGGCTTTCCGTCGCCCTTCATCGACATCATGATGTTGAGGCAGGCCTCGCGCACCTCCCAGACCTGGCGCTGGCGCGGCGGCTCCACGACCTCGACGACCGCATCGGGGAAGCCGTGGTCGGCCATGCACTGATCGAGGCGGCGGAGGTCGTTTTTCAGCGCCTCGAGGCTGTCGCCCGCGAACTCCACGAGCAGCAGGCAGTTGGGCTCGCCCTTGGTGATGTCGGCGAGGGTCCGCCGGAACATCGGGATGTCGGCGCCGAGCACCAGCACGTTGTTGTCGACGAGCTCGACCGCCACGGGACCCAGCGCCACGAGGTGGCGCGTCGTCTCCATGGCGGAGCGGAACGAGGGGAAGTGGCACACGCCCATGACCCGGTGCACCGGCAGGGGCGACAGCTTCAGGGTCACCTCGGTGGTGAGCGCGAGCGTGCCTTCCGAGCCGACGAGCAGATGGGCGAGGTTCGGGCGCTCGTTGAGCAGCGCGTCGAGGTTGTAGCCCCCGACCCGGCGCTGCACCTTGGGGAACATCCGTTCGATCTCGGCCCGCTCCTGCTCCGCGAGCGCGATCATGCGCTGCCCGAGCTGCCGCATCCGCTCCGAGCCCGTGACCCCGCCGGGCCCGACCGCGAAGGCCTCCCCGTCCGCGAGGATCGCGGAGGCGCCGAGCACGTTGTCGACCATCTTTCCGTAGAAGATGGACCGCGCCCCGCAGGAATTGTTGCCCGTCATGCCCCCGATGGTGCAGCGGCTCGCGGTCGAGGGCTCGACGGGGAAGAACAGGCCCTCGCCTTTGAGCCGCGCGTTGAGGTGCTCGAGCACGAGCCCGGGCTCGACCGTGACCGTGCGGGCGTCCCGGTCGAAGCCTTTCACCCCGTTGAAGTGCCGGCTGCAATCCACCACGAGGCCGGCGCCGATCGGCTGGCCGTTCTGCGAGGTGCCGCCGCCCCGCGCGATCACCGGGATCCCGGCCTCGCGCGCGATGCCGAGCGCGGCCGCGACGTCGTCGGCGTTCCTCGGGAACACCACGCCCGCGGGCATGATCTGGTAGATCGAGGCGTCGGTGCTGTACCGGCCGCGGGTGAAGGCGTCGAAGCGCACCTCGCCTTCCATCGCGTTGACGAGGCGCCGCTCGAGGCCGAGATCCCGGGTGAGCGTCGCGGCCGGAGACGGGGTGCCGTGCATGGGAATCCTCGGGAAACGAAACCGGACCTTCGACCGCCCCGCCGTCCCGCCCGGCATCGTCCGCGAGCCGAACAGGATTGACGGAGCGTTTCTGCATCAATAATACAAAATTCAGAATCCGCAACGCGGCATCGGCCCGCGCTGCACCAAGCGGAGACGACCCATGAGCTACCAGGCCGGCCGGCACTTCCTTCAGATCCCGGGTCCCACCAACACGCCGCTGCCGGTGCTGGCCGCCATCGCCAAACCGACCATCGACCATCGCGGGCCTGAATTCGGCAAGCTCGGCCGCGAGGTGCTGAGCTCCATCCGCACGATCTTCAAGACCTCGAAGCCCGTCATCATCTACCCGGCCTCCGGCACGGGCGCCTGGGAGGCGGCCCTCGTCAACACCCTGTCGCCCGGCGACAAGGTGCTGATGTTCGAGACCGGCTGGTTCTCGACCCTGTGGAACAAGATGGCGAGCCGCCTCGGCATCGAGGCGGAGTTCATCAAGGGCGACTGGCGCAACGGCGTCGACGCGGGCGCGATCGAGGCCCGCCTCGTCGAGGACAAGACTCATTCCATCAAGGCCGTCGCGGTGGTCCACAACGAGACCTCGACGGGCGTCGCCTCCGACATCGCCGCCGTGCGGCGCGCCATCGACAAGGCCGGCCACCCGGCGCTCCTCCTCGTCGACACCATCTCGTCGCTCGGCTCCATCGACTACCGCCACGAGGAATGGGGCGTCGACGTCACGGTCGGAGGCTCGCAGAAAGGCCTGATGCTGCCGCCCGGCCTGTCCTTCAACGCGATCTCCGACAAGGCGCTCGCGGCCTCGAAGACCGCGAAGCTCCCGCGCGCCTTCTGGGACTGGGAGGACATGCTCGCCATCAACGAGAAGGGCTTCTTCCCCTACACCCCGTCCACGAACCTGTTGCAGGGGCTGAAAGTCGCGGTCGAGATGCTGCACGAGGAAGGCCTCGACAACGTGTTCGCCCGCCACGACCGCGCCGCGGAGGCGACGCGGCGCTGCGTGCGCCATTGGGGCCTCGACATCCAGTGCCTCAACCCGGCGGAGTACTCGTCCTCGCTCACCGCCGTGCGCCTGCCCGACGGCCATTCCGCGGATGCGTTGCGCGCCGAGATCCTCGGCCGCTTCAACATGTCCCTCGGCAACGGCCTTGGGCCGCTGGCCGACCGGGTGTTCCGCATCGGCCATCTCGGCGACTTCCACGAGCTCATGGTCACGGGCGTGCTCACGGGCGTCGAGATGGGCCTCAAGGTGTGCGGCATCCCGCACAAGCCGGGCGGCGTCGACGCCGCGATGACCTTCCTGGCCGGCAACACCGGCCCGGCCGCGAAGGCGGCGCAGTAGAGCGGCCGATCCCCGCGTCGGCCGCGGAGCAAGCCCGAAGCCCTCTTTGCAGGCGGCCCTGCCGCCTGTATCGGGCTGAACGCGGCGCCGACGCGCCTGCGCAACCGATACAGGGGGCGAGCATGACCGACACCACGGAGCCGCGCGGCGACCTGACGGTGCGCACCATCGCGATGCCGGCCGACACCAACGCCAACGGCGACATCTTCGGCGGCTGGGTCATGTCGCAGATGGACCAGGCCGGCGGCATCGCCGGGGTCGAGCGGGCGCAGGGCCGCGTCGTCACGGTCGCGGTCGACGCCATGCACTTCATCCGCCCCGTGCGGGTCGGCGACGTGCTCTGCGTCTATACCCATGTGGACCGCGTCGGCCGCACCTCCATGACCATCAAGGTCGAGGCGTGGGCGCGCCGCTTCCGCACCCAGGCCCGCGAAAAGGTCACGGACGCGACCTTCACCTTCGTGGCCATCGACGACGAGGGCCGCCCGCGCGCGATTCCGGCCCCGGAGCCGGCGGCCTCCGTCTGAGACGACGAGGGCCGCGCGCGATCCCCGCACCTGAACCCGCCACGTCCGTCCGAGACAGGAGAGGCCGCGCGATCCCGCACCGGAGCCGGCGGATTCGGTCTGTGACGACGAGAGGCGTCCGCGCCTCAGGGATCGCCGGAGATCACTCGATCACCTCGTCGGCGCGGGCGATGATCGAGGGCGGCAGGCTGAGGCCGAGCGCCTGGGCGGTCTTGAGGTTGACGACCAGTTCGAACCGCGTCGGCTGGGCGACAGGCAGATCGCCCGGAAGCGCGCCCCTCAGGATGCGGTCCACATAGGACGCGGCCTGCCGCCAGGTGTCCGCGCCGATCCCGCCATAGGACAACAGCCCGCCCGTCGCGGGCAGTTGCCGCAGGTTCGAGAAGACCGGCAGCCGATGTTTCAGCATCAGGCCGGGCACCTCCGGGCGGTGCATGCTGCCCTGGACGATCACGGCCTCCGCCCCCTTCTGCCGCATGGCCTCGATCGTGCCCTCCAGTGGCTCCGCGGGCTGGACCCTGACCGGATCGATCTCGACGCCCTGACGGGGTGCCGCGCTCTCGAACTGGGCGAGGTACGGGATCGTGAACGGGTCCGTGGCGTGAGCCAGGATCGCGACGCGCCGCACCGAGGGAAGCGTCTCCCGCACGATGCTGAGGATCTTCGCCCCGTAATCCGTGACCGACGAACTCGTTCCGGTAAGGTTGCCCCCCGGCCGCGCCAGGCTCGTCACCAGACCCGTCGCGAGCGGATCGCCGACGCCCGCCATGACGACCGGGACGTCCTGCGTCGCCCGCTTGGCGGCCAGCGCCGCCGGCGTCTGCCATGCCACGATGATGTCGGCCTTGAGGCCGACCAGCTCGGCCGCCAGTTGCGGCAGGTTTGCGGCCCGGCCGCCGGCCGAGCGGAGCTCCAGCCGGATGTCCTGCCCCTCGGTATAGCCGGCCTCCCGAAGTCCCTGGCGAAAGGCCGTCATGAAGGAGCCCGGGTCCGGATCCCCCAGCAGGAGGATCCCCACGACCGGCAGCCTCGTGCCCTGGGCGCGGGCGCCGGCGGGAGCCGCCGCGGCCAAAAGGGCGGTCAAGAACTCTCGACGGCGCATGGCGGCCCCCGACCCCATGAGTTGAGACCCGATGCTATGCGACGCCGACGGGAATGGCGAGGACGTTCTGTCGCTGCCGTTCCCAATCGATCCTGCCTCGCGCCGGGGCGAACCCGACGCGATCACCCCGTCGACCGGATGGGGAGCGTCGGCGCTGCGCGCCGCGCGATCAGGCGATCACGGAGGGCGCGGTGCGTCCGGTGCGCGCCGGCAGTTCCGCGAGGTCCGCGGCCACGCGGGCGAGGTCGGAGAGCACCTCGTTGGGGTCGAGTCCGTGCCGGGCGGCGTCGGCTTCGTAGCGCTCCAGGTAGATCCGCAGCGTCGCCCCTTGCGTGCCCGTGCCCGACAGGCGGTAGACCACGCGGGAGCCGTCGCGGAAGTAGATCCGGATGCCCTGCCCCCTGGCGACCGAGCGGTCGACCGGATCCTCGTAAGTAAACTCGTCCGCGCTCTCGACCTTGAGGCCCCCGACCGCGCGGCCGGGCAGGTCCGCGATCCCCGCGCGCAGGTGGTTCATCACCCCTTCGGCGGCCGCGGTGTCGATCTCCTCGTAATCGTAGCGCGCGTAGTAGTCGCGCCCGAAACGGCGCCAGTGCTCCTTGAGGATGCGGTCCACGGTGAGGCCCCGCGCCGCCACGATGTCGAGCCACAGCATCACGGCCCAGAGCCCGTCCTTCTCGCGGATGTGGTTCGAGCCCGTGCCGGCGCTCTCCTCGCCGCAGAGCGTGATGCGGCCGTCGTCGAGCAGGTTGCCGAAGAACTTCCAGCCCGTCGGCGTCTCGTAGAGCGGCAGGTCCATGGCGGCCGCGACCCGGTCGACCGCCCGGCTCGTCGGCATGGAGCGCGCCACGCCCTTGAGGCCCTCCGCATAGCCCGGCGCCAGATGGGCGTTGGCGGCCAGCACCGCGAGGCTGTCGCTCGGGCTCACCACCATGCCGCCCGGGCCGATGATGAGGTTGCGGTCGCCGTCGCCGTCCGAGCAGGCCCCGAAGGCGATGTCGCGGTCCGCGCGCATGAGGTCGATCAGCGCCTTGGCGTAGACCGGGTTCGGGTCCGGGTGCAGGCCGCCGAAATCGGGCAGCGGCACGCCGTTCAGCACCGTGCCGGGCGGCGCGCCGAGGCGGTCCTCGAACAGCGCCTGCGCGTAGGGGCCCGTGACCGCGTTCATGGCGTCGAATCGCACCGGAGTCTTGCGCAGCATGGCCTGGATGCGCCCGAAATCGAACAGGCGCTCCATCATCCCGACATACTGGGACACGGAATCCACGACCTCGACGGTCATGGCGCCGATGCGCCCCTCGCCCGGGGCGGAGAGGTCGTAGGCGCCGCCCTCCGCCAGGTTGTAACGGGTGATCGCGGAGGCGTTGCGGAAGATCGCGTCGGTCACCGAGGCCGGGGCCGGGCCGCCGTTCGCGGCGTTGAACTTGACGCCGAAATCGCCCTCCGGCCCGCCGGGATTGTGGCTCGCCGACAGGATGATGCCCCCTTGCGCGCCGCGCGCGCGGATGAGCGCCGAGGCCGCGGGCGTCGAGAGCAGGCCGCCCCGCCCCACGAGGACGCGGGCGACGCCGTTGGCGCTCGCCATGCGCAGGATGATCTGGACCGCCTCGTCCATGAAGAAGCGCCCGTCGCCGCCGAGCACCATCGTGCCGCCGGCGAGCTCCGGCACCGTGTCGAAGATCGCCTGGACGAAGTTCTCGAGATAGCGCGGCTGCCGGAACACCGGCACGGCCTTGCGCAGGCCGGACGTGCCCGGCTTCTGGTCCGGGAACGGGACGGTCTCAACCCTCATGAATGCTCTCCTGGGCGCCCGAGCCTCGTCGGCTCCCGCGCGTCACGTTCAGCCGCAAAGCGGGACGAAAGGCAAACATGAGGCCGCGCGCCGAAAGGTCGATCCCCACCTTTCGAGAAATCCGGTGCACCTGTGCTCCTTAGATGAACCCGCGCTCCCGCGATCCGGACGCATGCCCCGCCGGATCGTCAGGGACACCCGTTCCCGCGACCTGGAAGCGTGTCCCGCCGGATCGTCAGAGGAACCCGCGCTCCCGCAGCGCCGCGATCGAGGCGGCGGCGTTGCGGTGATGGATGAAGACGCCGCCGGCGCCCTCCCACAGGTCGCGGTACTTGTCGCGGTCGTCGACGAGGGCGTCGCCCGGGCGGCAATGCTCGCGCTTGAGGGCCGCGCTCGTGGTGATGACCGGAACGCCCGGGAAATGCCGCGCCGCCCAGGCCCGCTTCTGCGGCTCGGCCCATTTGCCGCGCGGCAGGCCGGTGAGGATCACGGGCTCGCGGTGCCGCACGGCCTCGAACAGCTCGAGCGCGTCGGGCATGAGATCGAGAGAGTCGAAGAAGCCGGGCGCCGCGGCGAGCGCGGCCCAGAAGCGGCCGAGGCCGAACCGGCGCTCGTAGGCGCGCGGGCTTGAGCCGAGCACGCGCTCGGCGCCGCGGTCGAAATCGGCGAGCACGCCGTCGCAATCGAGGTAGATCGTAGGCATGCCGCTCCTCCGCGGGCTCGGGCCGCCGAAAGGCGGCGGGGCCGTCGCTGGTGAGCGATCTGGGCGCGGGCGGCGATCCGTCGAGAGGGCGCTGGTGAATCGGGCGAGGGTTCCGCAGGATCACCGCGCGAAGGTTCGGGTCGGAGGAGCCGGCCGGCCGCTCCGCCGGGCGCGGCGCGAAGCCTGGATCGGAGGATCACGGCGGCTGCCGTGGGCCCACCACGATAGGAGTTCGAATCGGAGGATCACGGCGGCTGCCGTGGCCCTCGGGACGATAGGAGTTCGGATCAGAGGATCACGTCGCCGGCCGCCAGCCCGCCCGCGACCGCGATCTGGAAGTCCGCATGGCCGTCGCCGTCGGTGTCGCCCATCAGCATCCCGTCGGCGAAGCGGAGCTGGCCCGCCCGGCCAGTGAAATCCGCGTCGAGGTCGGACCGGCTCACCCAGGTGAAGTCCTGGTTGCCGGACTGGATCGACACCGCGTCGATCCCGTTCAGGTCGATGCTGTCGCTGCCGCTCTGGAAATCCCGGATCGCGTCGCGGCGCGCCCCGTCCTTGCTGTCCCCGGCGGTGTTGAAGTCGAACCGGTCGGCGCCGTCGCCCCCGAGCAGGGTGTCCCGCCCCCGCCCGCCGACGAGGAGGTCGTTGCCGGCGAGACCGGAGAGGGTGTCGCCGCCGCCGAAGCCCCGCAGGGTGTCGCCGCCGGCGCCGCCCGTGAGCGTGTCGCCGAAGCTCGTGCCGCCGATCGTCGTGCCGGCCGTCGCGGGCTCGGTCACGACCACGGTGTTCGTGGTCACGGTCGGGGTGACGGGCGGCGTCACCGGCGTCGTGAGGGTGGTGGAACTGCCGCCGGCGCCGAGCTGGACCGCCTTGTCGCCGAACTGGAGGACCTCGATGCCCGTGAGGCGGTCGGTGCCCTCCGCGCCCGCCACGGTCCAGGTGCCGTCGCTGTTCTGCGTCCAGGCATAGGCGCTCGACAGGCCCGCATAGGACGCGGTGTCGGTGCCCTCGCCGCCCTCGAGGACGTCGTCGCCGGCACCGCCCACCAGGATGTCGGCCCCGCCCTGGCCCCGCAGCGCGTCGAAGCCGCTCTGGCCCCAGAGCGTGTTCGCCGCCGCGTTGCCGGTGATCTGGTCGCCCGCCGCGCCGCCCACCGCATTCTCGATCAGGGAGCGCGCGTCGCCCTGGTACTGCAGGGCGTTGGCGATGGTGCCCGGCGCATAGCGCCCGTTGCCGAGATAGGCGCGCTGCGCCGCCGACGTCGTGGTCCAGGCGCCCGGCTCGAGGTTCACGGTGAGCGCCGTGCCGTAGTTCGAGAAGTCGTAGGTGTCGACGCCGCCGCCGTCCCAGATCGTCTGGAAGATCCGGTTGCCGCCGGGCGCTCCTTGCGCGACGCCGTCGATGAAGCCCTGGCCGGTGCTCGGGCTCCAGGAATAGACGGTGTTGCCGCTCTGGGTGGCGAAGTTGGCGCCGTAGAGATGCTGCACGGCCGCGATGTCGAGCATCATCAGGGACTGGGCGTAGCCCCAGGTCTCGTTGGTGTACCCGACCGAGGTGGAGCCGCCCACGTAGGAGCGGTAGCTCATCACCGTGGACTCCATCGCGTCGGAGCCCGCCGGCATGCCGCTCTCGTGCGCGTGCTCGAGGCCGAGCGCGTGGCCGGTCTCGTGCAGCACGGTCGCATAGGCGTAGTTGCCCCGGACCGGGTTGTCGTAGTCGCCGCCGGAATTGCCGAACCAGGTGTCGCCGCCCTCCGCCGAGGCGTGCGGGTAGTAGGCCCAGGCCGTGCCCGGCGCATCCGACAGGGCGTAGCGCAGGTCCGCGTGGACGGTCGAGGACTCGGTCAGGGGGGTGAAGGTCAGGTTCGCGACCGCGGCGTACTGCGCCAGGACCGAGCGCACCGCCGCCTGCTGGACCCCGTTCAGGGCCTCGAAATTGTCGGTCGGCTCGCCGCTGCCGTAACCGCGGCCGTAGAAGGACCCGCTCGTGGGGAAGGAATAGGTGAGGCCGTTCACCGCCCATTTCTCGGTGCCGAGAATCCCGTCGATGGCGGCATTTCCGGTGAGCGCGAAGGACGTCGTGGCAGGCATCGGGGCATCCGCATCTGGGGGAGAACGGGACCGGCCGGAACCGATCGTCGGGACATGCGTTGTCTTCGTCCGTTGTGCCTGAGCCCCGTGTTGAGAATAGGGCAGCTTGACGCTGCGGAAGGTGACGGCCGGCCCCGGGCCTACGGCCTGGCTTGGCCGACCGTGGCGGACCGCCTCACTCGGCGCCTTCGGGGCAGGGCCAGGCCTGCGGCGGCGACAGGCCCGGCGGGAGCTTCGTCTCCGCGGTGCCGCAGGCGAGCGCGAGCTGCTCGGCCTTGAGCCCCGTGGCCCGGCTCAGGTCGGCGCCCGCGAGCAGGGTCAGGTAGAGATGGGCGCCGGCGAGGTCGGCCCCGGCCAGATCGAGGCCGCGCAGGTCGGCGCGGGCGAGATTCGCGAAGCCGAACCGGACGTTCCCGACCTTCGCGTGGGTGAAGTTGACCCGGGCGATCTCGGCCTTGGAGAGGTCGGCGCCCGTGAGGTCCGCCTCCTGGAAGGTCGAGCGGTTCACCTCCGCCTTGGCGAGGCTCGCGCCCGCGAGCCGCGCCTGCAGGAAGTTCGACCGGCTGAACTCCGCCCCGTCGAGGCGCGCGCCCGCGAGATCCGTCCGGGCGAAGTTCGCCCGCGCCCCCACGGCCTTGGTGAGGTCCGCGCCCGCGAGATTGGCGCCCTCGAAGCGCACGAAGCTCAGCTCCGCGCCCGCGAGGTTGGCACGCGACAGGTTCGCCTCCGTGAAATCGGTCGAGGTGAGGCGGGCGGCCTTCAGGATCGCGCCGGTGAGGTCGTACCTGCGCAGCATGAGCTGCTGCTTGGAGCAGTCGGTCCAGTCGACGCCGGCCGCGACCGCATCCCGGCACCCGGCCTGGGCGGGGGAGACGAGGGAGTGGGGCGCGGCCAGGGTCGCGGCCAAGGTCGCGGCGAAGATCCCGGCGGCGCCCAGGCGGCGCGGCGGTCGCGTGCGGATCCCCTCCATCTCGATTTCCCTTCGGCTCGCGCCGGCCCCGCCCGGGGCCGCAGACCGCGTCGCCGCATCTTGTCCCCGGCGGCACGGCTTGTCACGGCCGATCGGGACTTCGGGGCGGGAAGCCGGGAACGGCGGCGCGGAACGGCTCAGTCGGACGAGCGGGACTTCCAGGCGAGAAGCCGGGAACGGCGGCGCGGGAGAGGCGGACCGGTTCGGTCGGACGAGCGGGACCAGCGCGAGACGCGGAACGGCTCAGTCGGACGAGCGGGACCAGCTCTCGAAATAGCAGATCCCCGCCATCACGAGCATGGCCGCCGCCACGACGATCAGTTCGATCCAAAACCCGTCCATCGCCACCCCGCATGCCTGCGGGACGCGCTGTAGCCCGCACGGGCTAAACGCAGGATGAACGGAGGGTCCGGAATGGCCTGGCGAACGGGGATCGGCGCGGACGCCCGGGATCCGGAAAACAGCCCGGCGACCGGGGGATCAGCGCAGGCGCCTGACGCGCAGGTCCTGCAGGCTGATCGTGCGGGCGCTCGCCGGGGCGGTCTGGACCGGCCTCGCGCCGCGCACCTGCCGGAGATCGTCCACCGCGGCGGTCGCCTCGGCGACGACCCGGTGGAGCCGGCGGATCTCCTCCTCGAAGCTCTGCCGCTCGGCGGTGAGGTCGGCCACCTGCCGGGACAGCGCCGCGACCTGGTGCGCGAGCGCGTCGCCCGCCGGGTCCGGCATGCCGGCCGCATACGGAGCCGCGGGCGCGGGAAAGTTCACCGGCGCGGGCGAGCCCACCGGCGCGGGCGAACCCATCGGCCCGTCGGCCGCGGAGACGGCTCCCATGGGGACGTAGCCGGCCGCATGGACGGCTCCGATCGGAACGTAGGCCGCCCCCGGCGCTTCGGGCAGGCGGCGCGCCTGGGTGCGGACGAGCGCCGGTCCGGGACCGGCATCGCTGCGCGGGCCGGCCGCGAGGGCCGGCAGGCGGCGATCCGGCGAGCCCGGCATCCCGTCGGGGAGCCGGCGCGCCTCGGCACCGGCCCTTTCGGCACCGGCCCATGCGGCCTGCGGCCGGGCGTTCGCCGCCGCGGCGGGGCCGGACGCGGAGCGCCGGAGCGGCGCGTGCGGAGCGGCGTCGGGAGCGGAGGCCCCGTCCTCGGTCTGCGGCGTCTCGCGCAGGCACGCCACGAAGCCGACCGCGACCAGCACGGCGAGAAACACGATGGCGTAGAGGAAGAGCGGGGGCATCGAAGGGTCATCGCGGCCGATGGAGGGCGGGCCGAAACCCGCCTTGCGAGGCTTGACCATCGCGCAAACGGACGCGCCGATCCATTCCGCCGGACCGCCTAGGGCGGCAGGTGCGTTTCGGCCGGGAGGGCGGCCTAGGCCGGCCCTAGGCCGAAGCGGGCTCGCCGGCCCGCCGGCACCGCGGCGACGCCGATCGGATTAATCCGTCCCGGCACCCGCGCCCCCCGCCTGCAGCGCCGGCATGCCGGCGGGACGACGCCCGTGCTACGACAGGGCTCGAACGCCCGACCGGCGCCGGCACGGCGGCGGGCCATGCGCGTACACCGACAGGCCTGGAGACGGGCCGCGGCCGAGATGGAGGCCCATGCAGACGACGCGCACGACGGGGCGGACGTGAGACGCCCGCCCGACGCCCCCTCCCCCGACGCTCCGGCCGGTCCGCCCGCTTCCGGCGCTCCCCCCGACACGAGCCATCCGCCCGCTGACCCGCGGGCCCCGGCCGGGCCGCCGGACCAGCCCCGGCGGGCGGTCGCGTTCGTGCTCGCGGCCGTGGCGGTGCTGCCCCTCATCAACGCCTGCGCCAAGTATCTCGCCGATTATTCGGTCTTCCAGATCACCTGGGTGCGCTATGCGGGCCACTTCGCCTTCATGCTCCTGGTCTTCCTGCCCCGCAGCGGGCTCGACCTGCTGCGCTCCTCCTGCCTCGGGCTCCAGCTCACCCGCTCGGCGCTCCACTGCACCTCCGCGGTGATGACCTTCTACGCGCTCGCCTTCGTCCCGCTGCCGACCGCGACCGCGATCAGCTTCACGGCCCCGCTCATCGTGACCGCGCTGGCGCCGCTGGTGCTCGGCGAGCGGGTGCGGGGCGCGCACTGGATCGCGGTCCTCGTCGGCTTCGCGGGCGCCCTGGTGCTGATCCGGCCCACGGGGGACGGCGACCGGGCCGCCATGCTGATCCTGCTCCTCAATGCCGGCTTCTCGGCCGTGATCCAGCTCCTGTCCCGCAAGGTGTCCCGCTTCGACGGGGCCGCGACCTCGAACACCTACATGGTCCTGGTCGGCTTCGTGCTCATGACCGCGCCGCTGCCCTTCGTGTGGCGCAGCCCCGACGATGCGGTCGACGTGGCCGTCTTCGCCGGGCTCGGGGTCGCGGGCGGGATCGGGCATTACCTCCTGGTGCGGGCCTACGAGCTCGCGCCCGCCTCCTTCGTCTCGCCCTTCACCTACGCCCAGCTCCTCGGCGCCACCCTGATCAGCGCCCTCGTGTTCGACCAGCTTCCCGACGCCTGGACCTGGGTCGGCGCCGCGATCATCGCGGGCAGCGGATGGTACATCCTCCGGCGGCAGCGCGGCGCGGGCGCAGCCGGCCGGCCCGGGCTCCGCTCCTGAAAGCTCCGAAACGGCAGCGGCTCCAGCCTTCGCGCCTGAGGGTGTGCTGCCGAATGGCGCCGGCTCTCGCTCCTGACGGGGCCCCTGGAGCCTGATCGCTTCCGGGTGAAGCGATCAGGCTCTCTCAGCCTTCGTTGTTCCGCATGATCTCGTCCGAAAAGTCCGCAACTTCTCGGGATCATGCTCCATGAAACGGCAGCGGGGCCGGCGACACCCGTCGCGCGGCCCCGCACCCTCTCGGCCCGGACAGGCTCTCACCAGAAGCCGCCGTAGGACCCCAGCGCCGTGACCAGGACCGCGACCCCGGCGATATCCGGCAGCAGCCCCCGCTTGTCGCCCAGATCGAGGCCGAGCCGCTTCTGGATCGACGGCGCCTCGGCCGCCGCCGCGACCGAGATGGAGGCCGGCGCGGAGCCGGCGACGCGAAGAGGAGACGCGGCCGGCCCAGCAACCGCGGGGCCGCTTCCAATAGTGTGACCGAAAAGTTGCTGTTGAACGTGAGACATCTGCTTGACCCTCCCCAGCTTTTGGCGCTGGCTTTCTGTCCTGTTTGACGAGGACACCTTCACACGGGAGGAAGAGCCAAGAGGTTAACGGCCAAATCTCAACACGCGTTCAGGTTAAAGGGGCCTGAGCCGCCGTGGTTGCGGGAGTCTTAGCGGCCGCCCCGCGCTCCGGCGGCCCGGGGACGGGTCCCTGTGCAGCGCACGGCGCCGGAGCCCCGGACAGCCCGGCGGACGGTTGCACGGGATGCCCTCCGGTGCGGCGGACGGTTTCCGGGGATGTCCTCCGGTGCCGCGCACGGCCCGGCGGGACATCCGCTCAGGTGCCGCAGAAGGTCTGGCGCACGACCTCGTGGGATTGCGGCGGCTCCCGGTAGGCCGCGAAGGCGGGCTGGTCCTCGTAGGGCTTCGAGAGGACCGCGAGGAGCTCCTCGAAGGGCCCGAAATCGTCCCGGTCCTCGGCGGCCCGGATCACGGCCTCGACCCGGTGGTTGCGCGGGATGAAGGCCGGGTTGACGGCCCGCATGGCCGCGCGGCGGGTCGCGCCGTCCTGGGGCTCCAGCGCCAGGCGCGCCCGCCAGCGCACCGCCCAGGCGTCGAAGGCGGTCGGATCGATGAAGCGCTCGCGCACAGGCTCGTCGGCGGGGTGCCTGGCGGGCCGATCGCCGGAGCCCTCGCCGCCCCCCTCGCCGGCCGCGGCGTCGGCGAGATGCCGGAACACGAGGGTGAAGTCGGCCTCGTTCTCGGTCATGGCCTTGAGGAGGTCGCCCGCCAGCGCCGGGTCCTCCTCGCGCTCCGTGAACAGGCCGAGCTTGCGCCTCAGCCCCGTGTGGTAGGCCTGCTCGAAGCGCGGCGCGAAGGTGCCGAGCGCGCCTTCGGCTTCCGCGACCGCCTTCGCCTCGTCGTCGGCGAGCAGCGGCACCAGGGTCTCGGCGAGCCGGGTCAGGTTCCAGAGCGCGATGCGGGGCTGGTTGCCGTAGGCGTAGCGGCCCTGCTGGTCGATGGAGCTGTAGACCGTGCCGGGATGGTAGGTGTCCATGAAGGCGCAGGGGCCGTAATCGATGGTCTCGCCCGCGACCTGCATGTTGTCGGTGTTCATCACCCCGTGGATGAAGCCGACGTTGAGCCAGCGCGCTACGAGCGCGGCCTGGCGCGCGATGGCGCCCTCGAGCAGCGCCCGATAGGGATTCGGGCTCCCGGCGGCCTCCGGGTAGTGCCGGGCGATGACGTAGTCGGCGAGAACCCGCAGGCCCTCCACGTCGCCGCGGGCCGCGAAGTACTGGAAGGTGCCGACGCGGATGTGGCTCGCGGCCACGCGGGTGAAGACGGCGCCGGGCAGCAGGTCCTCGCGGCGCACGGTCTCGCCGGTCAGCACCGCGGCGAGCGCCCGGGTCGTCGGGATGCCGAGCGCCGCCATGGCCTCGCTCAGCACGTATTCGCGCAGGACCGGCCCGAGCGCCGCGCGCCCGTCGCCGCGGCGGGAGAACGGCGTCGGGCCGGCGCCCTTGAGCTGGACGTCGCGCCGCACCCCGTCCCGGTCCACGACCTCGCCGAGCAGCACCGCGCGCCCGTCGCCGAGCTGGGGCGTGAAATGGCCGAACTGGTGCCCGGCATACGCGGCCGCGATCGGCACGGCCTCGTCCGGGACCCGCTTGCCGGCGAGGATCTCGACGCCCTCCGGGCTCGCGAGCCGGTCCGGGTCGAGGCCGAGATGGAGCGCGAGCTCCCGGTTGAGCCGGATGAGCCGCGGCGCCGCCACCGGGGTCGGCGCGACCCGGGCGAAGAAGCGGTCGGGCAGCCCGGCATAGGTGTGGGAGAACGGGAAATGCACGGTCATGGCGTCTGCTTTTCTAAGGATGCGGCCTGCGCATCCCGGGAACGGGGTGGCGGGAGAGGCGGCTCGTCGCGGTCTCGGCGGCGGACGCGCCCATCCCGGGGGCGAGGTCGCGGGAGAGGCGGCCCGTCACGGTCTGGGCGACGGGCGCGGATCCCGGGAACGGGGCGGCCCGTCATGCGGATGCGGCCTCGGCGGGGACCGGCCCCCGCACGCCGGCCTCCCGGGGCCGGATCACGTCGGCCCGCAGGGTGGAGCCGTCGACCCGGTCGGGGCCGGGCGCGTCGTGGATCACGAGGAGGGCGCCCTCGCCGCCCTCGGGCCAGAGCTCCAGCCCCTCCGGATGATCGATATGGAGACGGTAGGGAAGTTCCGCCACCGTCTCGACCCGCTCCGGCGCGATGACGCCGGAGCGCTCGTCGCGCACCGCCCCGCACCAGCGCAGCACGAAGGCGGGCCCCTCGAGCGACATGGTGGGCCCGACGAGGAGCAGGAGGTCGTCGCCGTCGAGGCGCATGTCGCGGATGCCGAGGCCGCTCGTGTCGAGGAGGTGCTTGCGGTAGCGCCGCTCGCCGTCGATCCGCCGCGCCTTGAGCCGGCCGGGCTCGTCCTCCTTGAGGTCGAGCTCGAGGACCACGGCGTGGCCGCGCAGGACCGGCCCGCGCATGCCGAGCCAGATCCGGCTGCCCCGGGCCGCGAGGCCCTCGATGTCGAGGCCGTTCTCCTTGGACGGGATGGCGAGGAACGGCGCGAGGTGCGGGTCGCGGCCGAGCCATTGCAGGAGGCGGCTGTGGCGCTTGCCGAACTTCACCCAGGCGGCCCGCCGCCGGCCGTCCTTGCGCACCGGCTCGAACAGGCCGGGCTCGCGCTCGACCAGCGGCAGGCGGGCGAGGCAGTAGCGGTTCGGCTCGCGCTCGCACGCCTCCATCCTGGCCAGCGCGTCCTCGGGGGCGTTCTCGTCGCGCTTGGGCTTGGCGCGCTTGTGCGCATGCGAGCCCACGATCCAGAGCCAGCCCTCGGCGGCGCACAGGCCTTCGATGTCCATCTCGCCGTCGTCCCCGCCGGGCAGGTCGATCAGCGGCCCGAGGGGCAGGTGGGCATGGGCGCCGAAAGCCCCGTCGTCGAGGCGCCGCAGGCGCTCCACGCTCGCGCCCTCGTCGCAGGCGAGGAAGAGGCTGTCGCCGATCCGCGCCACGGCCGAGAGGTCCTTGTGGAGCGGATCCGCGGCGTGGCGCCCGGGCTGCCAGTCCGAGAAGGCGAGGGCGACCTGCGCGACCGGATCCGCAGGCCCGGGGCGGGCGCGGCTCGCGACGGCGCCGATCACGTGGTCGAGGAGCTTCATGGTCCATGACAATGCGGGCCCGGAGGGAAGGTTCACCGGCCCGGACCCCGCGCCGCGATCGGCACCCCGGCCCAGGGCGGCTCGCGGCCCGGACCCCGCACCCTGACCGACGCCCCGGCCCGGGAAGGCCCGCGGCCGGGACCGGAACCCTGACCGACGCCCCGGCCCGGGGAGGCCTGCGGCCCGGATCCCGAATCCTCCGCGGCACGCCCGCCGGGCGGCCGTATGCCCATTCGGCCGACCCTGCCCCGGGGACGCCCGGTCGGGTGTCCTAGGCCGAATTCGCAGGCGCGAAGGGCGGACAATTATGCTATTGAGCCGGCAATTGTTCCTGCGAGTGCCGGAACGGCCCCATGGCGCATCGGCCTTCGGCCTCGGGCCCCGTTCGCGGGTGCGGGAGGCCGCCGCGGCCGGGCCGTCGCGGCCGCCGGAGCCGAGAGTGCCGTCGATGTCCGCCACCACACGCCTGCAGGCCGAGTTCAAGCGGCTCCCGCTCGCCGGGCTCCTGTGGCTCAGCCTCGGCCTGATCTGCGCCGCCCTCGTGGCGGCGACGGCCTGGGAAGGCTGGACGTCGCACCGCGCGGCCCTCGCCCGCGCCTCCTCGACGAGCGGCAACCTCGCCCAGGTGCTGAGCCAGCACACGGAGCAGACCTTCGACACGGTCCATCTCCTGCTCGACGTCCTGTCCCGGGAGGTCGGCCCGGACCCGGCGGACGCCGGGCGCCGCAGCCAGGCGGCGGCCACGCTCGCGGCGCTCACGCAGGACACGCCCTACGTCGCCACCCTGCGGGTGCTCGACGGCGAGACCGGCCGGCCCCTGTTCGCCTTCCTGCGCAGCCCCGCCGACGGCGCCGACCTCGACCGCCAGGCCGCCGCGTCCCATGCGGGCAAGTCCGATCCGCACCTGCGCATCGGCACGCCGGTCCGCGATCCGCTCAGCGGAGCCTGGCTCGTGGGGGTCAGCAAGCGCATCGGCGGGCGCGACGGCATCCCCGGCAACGTCGCGGTCGCCCACGTCTCGCTCGATTCCGTCCTCAAGCTCTTCGACAGCGTCGCCCTCGGGCCCGACAGCACGATCGCGCTGAGCACGATCCACGGAATCGTGCTGGCGCGCCGGCCCGGCCAGGTCACCTTCGCGGGCCAGTCGATTGCGAGCTCGATCCTGTTCCGCGAGAAGCTGGCGGCGGCGCCCACCGGCGAATACGAGACCGTGGCGGCGAGCGACGGGGTCCGGCGCCTCTTCAGCTACCGCAAGCTCGACGGGCTCCCGGCCGTCCTGTCGGTCGGGCTGTCGGAGGCGGAGGTGCTGGCGCCCTGGCGGGCGGAGCTCGAGCGCAACATCCTGTTCACGCTCGCGGCCGTGGCCGGGCTCCTCGGCCTCGGGCTCCTGCTCTCGCGCGAGGTGCGGCGGCGCGACCGGGTCGAGCAGGCGCTGCTCGCGAGCGAGCGCCGCCTGCGCCTCGCCCTCAAGGCGGCCCGGATGTGGGAATGGGAGCTCGACCTCTCGACCCGGCAGATCACCCGCTCGGAGGCCTCCACCGACGTGCTCGGCATCGGCCCCGGCCCGATCCGGGACTACGTGGCGCGGATCCACCCGGACGACCGGCCGCTCGTCGAGCAGGCCCTGCGCGACGCGCTCACCGGCCAGATCCCGCATCTCCAGTTCCGCTTCGTCCGGCCGGACGGGGAGACCCTGTGGCTCGAGCTGCGCGGGGACCACCACCCCGAGGAGGGCGCCGCCGGGCGCCTGATCGGCGTCAGCTTCGACATCACGCCCATGAAGCAGGCGGAGCGCGCCCTGCAGGACAGCGAGGCCCTCTACCGCCTGGTCGCGGAGAGCACCGGCGACATGATCGTGCGGGCCGCCCTCGGCCCCGCGGGCGCGCGCCTCTACCTGTCGCCCGCGACGCGCGAGGTCCTGGGCTACGCCCCCGAGGAGCTTCTCGGGTCCGCGCCGGCGCCGCTCCTGCACCCCGACGACGTGGAGCGCTGGCGCGAGAAGATCGAGGCGCTGTCGCGGGGCGAGATCGACCGGGCCACCAACATCCACCGCCTGCGCCACAAGGCCGGCCATTGGGTCACGGTCGAGGCCTCCTACCGCCTGGTGCGCGACCCGGCGGGCGAGCCGCTCGAGCTCGTCAGCGTCGTGCGCGACATCACCGAGCGGCAGACGCTCGAGGCCCAGCTCGCGCAGTCGCAGAAGATGGAGGCGGTGGGGCAGCTCACGGGCGGCATCGCCCACGACTTCAACAACCTCCTCACGATCATCGTCGGCAACGCCGAGCTCCTCGCCGAGGACGCCTCGGATCCGGACCAGCGCCAGGCGCTCTCGCGCATGATCCTGGAGGCCGGCGAGCGCGGGGCCGACCTGACCCAGAAGCTCCTCGCCTTCGGGCGGCGCCAGTCCCTCAAGCCCGAATCCCTCGACCTCGCGGACGCGGTGCGCGGCATGACCCCGCTGCTCCAGCGCACCCTGGGCGAGCACATCGAGCTCAGGACCGAGCTGCCCGACCGCGCGCGCCGGGTCCTGACCGACCGCGCCCTGCTCGAGAGCGCGATCCTGAACCTGGCCGTGAACGCGCGCGATGCCATGCCCCAGGGCGGAACCCTGACGATCACCGCCGGCGAGCGCCCGGCGGGCCCCGCCGAGGGCGCGCTGCCGGAGGGCCGGGCGCTCGCCTACGTGACCGTGTCCGACACGGGCACCGGCATGCCGCCCGAGGTGGCGGAGCGGGCCTTCGAGCCGTTCTTCACCACCAAGGAAGTCGGCAAAGGATCGGGGCTCGGGCTCTCCATGGTGTACGGCTTCGCGCAGCAATCGGGCGGCCACGTAGCGATCGAGAGCCGGCCGGGACAGGGCACCGCCGTCACCATCCTGCTGCCGGCCGCCCGCGACCAGGCGCCGGCGTCGGCCGCTCCCCGGGCGCAGCCGGCGGCGCTCGGCCGTCATGCGGCGGTGCTGGTGGTCGAGGACGAGATCGACGTGCAGCGCTACGCGACCTCGACCCTTGCGGCCGCGGGCTGCACCGTCACGGCCGTGGCGGCGGGCCAGGACGCCCTCGACCTCCTCGAACGGGAGGGCCCCTTCGACCTGCTCTTCACCGACGTGGTGCTCCCGCGCGGCATGAGCGGCATCGAGCTCGCCCGCCGGGCGCGCGAGATCCGGCCGTCCCTGCGGGTGCTCCTCACCTCGGGCTACCCCGAGGACGTGTTCGCGGCCCACGGGCCGCTCGAGGACGGCATCCCGCTCCTGCGCAAGCCCTACCGGCGCGCCGACCTCGCCGCCGCCCTGCGCGCGGTCTTCGCCGATCCCGGCGAGGCGCCCGCCTGCGGGCCGGAGCAGGCCCCGCGCCGACCCGAAACCGGCGGGCGCGAGGATCCCGGCGAGGCGCGCGCGAGCGGACTCGAGCGGCAGATCTCCCCCTGACGCCCTTGCCCCATGCGCGGAGCCCGCACCCGGGCGGCGCCCCGCGCCGTTCCGCTCCGCGCCGATCCGCTCTAGAGGGTCCCGTTCGAGAGGAGCGGGATGAAGGCTGTCGCCTACAGCAGCCCGTTCGAGGAGAGCGGGATGAAGGCCGTCACCCATAGCGCCACGCCCGAGAGCGGCGGCACGAAGACCGTCACCCACAGCGGCACGCTTGTGAGCAGCGGCGGCACGAAGGCCGTCACCCACAGCGGCACGTTCCATGCCGACGACGTGTTCGCCTTTGCGGTGCTGCGGGCGGCGCTCGGCGCCGTCGGCCTCGTGCGCAGCCGCGATCCGGCGGTGATCGAGGAGGCCGACATCGTGTTCGACGTCGGGGGCCTCTACGAGCCGGGCCGGCGCCGCTACGACCACCACATGCGCGACCGCCCCCTGCGCCCCGACGGCGAGACGCCCTACAGCTCGGTCGGGCTGATCTGGCGCGATTACGGCCCGGCTGCGCTCCGCGCCTGGCTGCCGGACCTCGACGAGGCCGCGGCCGCTTCCGTGTGGGCGGATCTCGACGCCGGTCTCATCCTCGAGATCGACCGCGCCGACAACGGCATCGCCACGGTGGCGACCGGGCATCTCTCGCAGGTCGCGGAGGCCTTCAACCCGGTCTGGGACGAGGCGCGCTCCGAGGATTCCGCCTTCCTGGAGGCCGCGGATTTCGCGGCCGGCGTGCTGATCCGGGCCGCCCGCCAGGCCGCCGCGGAGGCCCGGGCCGTCGCCCTGGTGCTCGCGGCCGCGCGGGCGTCCGAGGACCCCCGCGTGCTGGTCCTCGACTGCAAGCTGCCCTGGGAGAAGGCGGTGTTCGAGCACGGCCTCGACCGGGTCCTGTTCGCGGTCTACCCGAACGACGAGGGCACGAACTGGTACTGCCGCACGGTGCCGCCGGAACCCGGCTCCTTCGGCCAGCGTCTGCCGCTTCCCGCCGCCTGGGGCGGCCTGCGCGACGAGGCGTTCGCGCAGGCCGCCGGGGTCGCCGACGGGGTGTTCTGCCATCCGAGCCTGTTCATCTGCGCGGCGCGCTCGCGCGCCGCCGTGCTGGAGCTCGCCCGCCGGGCGATCACGGCCGCCGGCGCCTGACCGGACCGGGGCAGCGCCCGTATGGGCGATCGTGTTCCGCGGCGCGATCCCCCTGGAGCACGATCCCGAAAAGTTGCAGAGCTTTCGGACAAGATCGTGCGAAATGCCAATAACTTGGAAGGCCTGATCGCATCGGGCCGAAGCCGTCAGGCTCGAGAGCGCTTTCGCTTCAGGCGGATCCACAGGCCTCGACGCTCCGGGCGGGCGCAGTGCAACGGATTGATTTCAAACATGACGAAAGCACTCTAGTCTCGGGCCGGCCGGGGCGGCCGGTTCGCCCCGCGATCCCTGGGCAGGGGGTTGAGCCGATGAAGATGACCACGTTCGTTCTCCTCCCCGCGGCCGGCGTCACCGCCGGCGCGACCGCGCCCTGGAGGTTCGTCTTTCCGGGCAACCCGGGCGAAGCCATCGCCGACGCCGTGACCGTAGGCGCGGTCGCAAGCTATGTCGAGTTCGCCGCCATGCGGCTCGGGATGTAGAGGCCATGGCCGTCCGCCCCCTCCGTGGCCGCTCCTCCCGGACGCCGCCGGACCGGCCGGCTGCCGGCCGCGGAGCGGGCGGCCAGGGAGCGCGGCGGCACCGAGCGATGCGCTCCGCGGCGAATCAGGCTCGCCGTTTCAGGCCGTGCGCACCCGCGGGCGGGGCCTCACACCCAGGCCTCCGCAGTCGTGTGCCGGCTGGACCGGCGGGCACGGCCTCGCGCCGGGGACCGCTCAGTCGCCTGTCGTGCGGGTGGGCGGGCGTGGCCCTGCGCCCGGGACGAGGCGAGCCGTGACCCGGGATCCCGGCGCCACGCGCGACGCGACGGCCGTGCTGAGCCGGATGATCCTCGAGCACACCATCACGCAGTTCGTGTCCAATTTCGAGGCGGTGCGCCGGCGCGGGGTGCTCCCGGAGGTCCTGGTCTGGATCCGGGACAAGGACGAGGTGTCCTGCGCCCGGGTCGCGCTGCTGGTGCAGGACGAATTGCGGCCGCTGCTCGGCATCGTGAAGGTGAGCGTGGAGCCGGACCCCTGGATCCCGGGGGTACGGGAGGACGACGAGGCGGGGCCGGCATAGGGCCCGCATCCGGCCGCGAGGCCCTCGTCCGGGCCCGGCCGGACGCGGCTCCGAGCCGAAGCGACCATGTCGTCCCGGTCGTGGCCGTTTCGCACGGTCCCGGAAAGCCTGCGGCTCTCCGGGATCAGGCCAACAATGCCTTAGAAGCGGTTGTCCCGGGGAGCGTCCGGCTCCCGGAACCTTTCGCTCGGCGGCTCGTCGGGGAAGCCGAGCGAGTCGTTGCGGCGGTCCTCCGACCGGTCGCGCGGCGCGCCGCGGCGCTGCTCGCGCCGCTCCTCCCGGGTCTCCTCGCGCCGCTGCCGCCGCTCGTCCCGTTTCAGGTCGCGCCGCTCGTCGCGGGTCTCTTCCCGCCGCTGCCGCCGCTCCTCCCGCGGCAGGTCGCGCAGGTCCTCCCGCTCCAGCCGGCGCTGCTCGCGCCGCTCCTCCCTCACGCGGTCGCGGTCCTCGCGCCGCCGCTCGCGCCGGTCCTCGCGCCAGGCGTCGCGCTCCCGGCGCCGCTCCTCCCGGATCTCGTCGCCCTCGCGGTCGAACTGCGCCGTCGCGAAGGGCGCCGCGGCCTCGCCGGGACCGCGCGCATCGGCGCCGTCCAAGCGCCGCGGGACCGGCGCCGTGCCGGACGCTGCGGGCGCATCAAGGGCCGCATCGAGGCGACGCGGCAGCGCACCCGCATCCCGGCCGGCCGCGGCGGGACCGGCCAGGATCAGGAGCAGCAGAAGGGACATGCGGGCGAAGGCCGGCTCGAACACGGGGCGTACACTCCTCGTCGGCCGCGGCGACACCGGTGCCGGCGCGGCTGCCGGAAGGTAATGGCCCGTCGCCCGAAAGCAACGGCGGCGGGCGAAGCCTCGCCGCCGCGAGCCGCAGGCGCGGCCGGCCTCCCTGTCCGATCAAGGCCTTAGCCATCCCGTCTGCTTAACGGGGCGTTTACGCCGCCCCGCTAGGGTCCGGCCATCGGGCGGCTTCCTTCGCAGGGCGGCAGGCGGGATGATCACCAGACGCGGACTTCTCGGCGCGGCCGCCGCGGCGCTGCTGACGCGCCCCGCGGCGGCCCGCGGCGCGCCGGACGGAACGGGGTCCTGGTACGGGGCCTCGGGCGGCGGCAGCCGGTTCTTCGAGGTGGCGCGCGGCGGCTACGACGGCGTGATCGAGGACGAGGGCTACGCGATCCCCGTGATCCGGGCCGACCGCCTCAGCCCGGGGCTGCGGCGCCAGGTCGTGCCCTACGACGGGCCCGAGGCGCCCGGCACGATCGTGGTCGACACCGCCGCCCGCCACCTCTTCCTCGTGCAGCCGGGCGACGCGGCGCTCCGCTACGGCATCGGGGTCGGCAAGCAGGGCTTCGCGTGGTCCGGCATCGCGACCGTCGCGCGCAAGGCCAAATGGCCGGCCTGGCGCCCGCCCGAGGAGATGATGCAGCGCCGGCGCGACCTGCCCGACTTCGTGGCGGGCGGCCCCGCCAACCCGCTCGGGGCGCGTGCCCTCTATCTCTTCCAGGGCGAGCGCGACACGCTCTACCGCATCCACGGCACCAACGAGCCGGGCTCGATCGGACGCGCGGTGTCGTCGGGTTGCATCCGCCTCCTCAACCAGGACGTCCACGACCTCTACGAGCGCGTGCCCGTGGGCAGCCTCGTGAAGGTCTACGGCCCCGCGGCCGCGCCGCGGGGCCCGGAGCCGCGCGGGGCCGGGGCGCCGGCCCGCTCCTGGTGGATGGAATAGGGCCCCGCCGACCCGCCCGGCGGTCCGGTCCCCGGACGCACCCGGTCCGCCTCCGGCCCGGCGGTCCGCTCCCCGGGGCGGGCCGGCCCGCATCCGGCCTGCCGGCTCCGGTCGACGCCGCGCCGTCCCGGGAACCCAACGCCCGCCCGCCCGCTTCTCAGGGAGGCACGGGAGCCGGAGCCGGCTCCCGCCTTTGGCATGGCGGGCTCAGGTCGACATGGTTCGCGGGACGGGGCGCCTCCTCAAGACGGCGGCGATCGGGTGGTGGAACGACCGGGCCATGAGCCTCGGCGCCGCGATCGCGTTCTTCACGACCTTCTCGCTCGCCCCGATGCTGCTCGCCGCGATCGCGGTCGCAGGCCTCGCCTTCGGGCGCGAGGCCGCGCAGGGGGCGCTCGTCGCGGAACTCGGCGGCGTGCTCGGGCCCGACGCCGCCAAGGCGATCGAGACCATGATCGCGAGCGCCGCGGACGTGGGCTCCGGCGTGATCGGCACCGCGGTCGGCCTCGCGACCTTCCTGGTGCTCGTGACCGGCGCGGTCATCGAGCTGCAGGACGACCTCAACCTGATCTGGAAGGTGCAGCCGCAGGGGCCCTACGGCGTCGCGGCCTTCGTCCGCACCCGCCTCCTGAGCTTCGCCCTCATCCTCGGGATCGGCTTCCTGCTCTTGGTGTCGCTCGTGGTCGATGCGGCGCTGAGCGCGGTCGGATCCTACCTCGAGGCGTCGTTCTCCGGCGCGACCGCGATCTTGTGGATCCTCAACAACGGCGTGTCGTTCGCGGTTTCGGCCTCGCTCTTCGCCATGATCTTCAAGATCCTGCCCGCCGTGGACCTCACCTGGCGCGACGTCGGCATGGGCGCGGCCGTGACCGCGCTCCTGTTCACGATCGGCAAGAGCCTGATCGGGTTCTATCTCGGGCAGAGCAACGTCGCCTCGAGCTACGGCGCCGCCGCCTCGATCATGACGGTGCAGCTCTGGGTCTACTACTCCTCGCTGATCCTGCTCTTCGGGGCCGAGTTCACCAAGGCCTACGCGGAAAGCCGCGGCAGCCGGTGCCCGGCGCCCATGGCGCATTCCGCGCCGGCCCCGGCCCGCGCCGCAGCGGGGACGCCCGTCAAGGAGGACGCATGACAGCCCCGAACCCTCCGTCCCCGCCGGCAGCCCAGGACGCGGCGCCCGCGGCGCTCGAACGCTCGGCCGAGACTCTGGCCCAGACCTCCGAGGAGGTGAAGGACACCTCGCAGCAGATCTCCGCCACCACGGAGCGCATGAAAGCCTCGACCGAGACCATGAAGGCCTCGACCGAGACCATGAAGGACTCGGCCGAGCGGCGCACGGAATTCGCCGCCGACCGCACCGTGCTGGCGGCCGAGCGCACCTACGCGGCCTGGGTGCGCACCGGCCTCGCCTCGCTCGCCAGCGGCATCGGGGCCAAGAAGCTCCTGGAAGGCGTCGTGCCGGAATGGATGATCATCCTGACGGGCTCGCTCCTCGTCCTGTTCAGCGCCATGTGCTTCGTGATCGCGGTCTGGCGCGACCTGTTCCCCGCCGTCACGGCCCCGAACCCGAACGTGCGCCGCCTGCCGCCCGCGGTCCTCATCGCGGCCAACGGCTTCCTCGCCCTCGTGGCGCTCGCGGCCCTGTTCAGCATCTGGTTCGGGGATACGGGCGGGGATTAGCGGGAGGAGGCTCCTGGGGGCTTGACCTTGCCACCGTGGGAAGGCCCAGAGCTTGAGCCATCCTGAGATCCGATCGAGGAGCCCCCATGAGACCCCTATGCCTCGCCGCCGCCCTCGCCGTCCTGGCGGCGCCGTCCCTCGCCCAGACCGGCCACCCGCATCATGCCGCCCCGTCGCACCAGGGCCACGCCGCCCCGGCGCATCAGGGTCATGCCGCCCCGTCCTCCGCCGGCGCGGCGCATCCCGGCCATGGGGGTGCGGCCGTGCAGGCCTACGAGACCGCCATGGAGCGGATGCACGGCCCGATGATGGAGGGCGTGCGCGATCCCGATCCCGACGTCGCCTTCGTGCGGGGCATGATCCCGCACCACCAGGGCGCCATCGACATGGCCCGGATCGTGCTCCAGCACGGGCGCGACGCGCAGACCCGGAAATGGGCCGCCGACGTGATCCGCGAGCAGGAGCGCGAGATCGCCGAGATGCAGGCCTGGCTCAAGGCGCGCGGAAAGTAGATCGCGCCGGGTGGCCGTCAGGGCCGCGTGACCGACACCTCGCCGATCCCGGCGAAGCGGGCCCGCGCGGTCGCGCCGGGCTCGATCTCGGTCATGCCCGTGAAGGAGCCGGTGGTCACGAGGTCGCCTTCGCGCAGGCCCCCTTCCTCCGCGGCCAGGCGATTGGCGAGCCAGACCACGAGGTCGATCGGATCGCCGGCGGTGTTGCCGCCGACCCGGTCGAGGATCGTGCGCCCGTCGACGCTCAGACTCACATGCGGCTCGGCATAGGATCCGTCCTGCACCCGCGTCCCGGACCCGAGCACCATGCAGCCGTGCGAGAGATGGTCGGCGATCCCGAGCCTCGGGTCGACGTCCGGCCAGGCCGCGTAGCGGCTGTCCACCACCTCGATTCCCGTCAGCACCTCGGCGAGCGCCGCGACCACCTCGCGCCGCTCGTAAGCGCGCCCGACCGGCGGCAGCGGCCGGGCGAGGCGGAAGACGAGCTCGGCCTCGATGCGGAACAGGCCGCGCCCGCTCGCGGGCGGGCCGAGGAGCGAATCGAGCAGCGGCGCGCAGGTGGGCGGCGCGCCGGGGGCCCGCGCCCCGACTTTCCAGCCCGCGATGCGCCCGAGGCGCGAGGCCGTGAGCGTCTGCACCCGGTAGGCCTCCGCCTCGTCGGCCGGCACGAGGTCGTCCGGCACCGCCGCGACGGTGCGCCCTTCCGCCCGCGCGTCGAGGAGGAGCGCCGCGAGGCGCGAGATCCGGGAGGCGTCCGCAGTCATCCGCTTGAATCCTTTCACAGCCGCCGCCGGTTCCACGTCGGGGGCGCCGCATCATGGCGAAAGCGGGCCGGGAGACAAGCCGCGCGTGGCGCGCGTTTCAGGCCCGCGCGGTCGCCCGCGCCATGCCCCTTGTTTGCGGGCCTCACGACCGATCGTTTGGAGCCTCGGGCCCGCGGTGGCGCGTCATGCTGACGGAGAGCTCAGGCCGGCGCGGCCGCCCGCGCCATGTCGGCGGAGAGCTCAGGCCCGCGCGGTCGCCCGCGCCATGTCGGCGGAGAGGGCCGACCAGGCCCGCAGGTCGGCGAGCGCCTGCGCGTAGCTCGCCACGATCCGCGCGGCGAGCGGCGAGGTGGCGCCGATGTCGGCCATGAGATCGGCGGATGCCTTGCGGGCCGCGTCCAGGACCGGGCGCGGGAAGGCCTCGAGGGTGACGGGGTAGCGGCCGAGGATCTCGGTCAGCGCGAGCGCGTTCTGCTGCATCGCGTCCGCCAGCCCCAGGGCATGCTCGGCGCGGCAGGATTCGGTCACCACGGCGCGCAGGTCCGCGGGCAGCGCGTCCCAGGCCTTCAGCGACACCAGGAACTCGCTCGCCCCGTTCGGCTTGTTGAAGCCCGGCGCGTAGTAGTACGGCGCCACCTTCGGCAGGCCGGTCTCGAGGTCGCTCGAGGGCGCCAGGAACTCGGCCGCATCGACCGAGCCCTTCTCGATCGCGGGCAGGAGGTCGCCGGCCGCGACCGCCATCGGCACCGCGCCGAGCCTCGCATAGACCTCCGCGCCGAGGCCCTGGACGCGGATGCGCATGCCCTTCAGATCCTCCGGCCCGCCGAGCCGGCGCCGGAACCAGCCGCCCATCGAGGGGCCGGTGTTGCCGGCGAGAAAGGCGCGCACGCCGTACGGCCGGTAGAGCTCGTCCCACAGCGCCTGGCCGTCGCGCAGCTCGATCCAGGCCTGATGCTCGATCGCGGCGAGGCCGAACGGAACCGTGGTGAAGAAGCCCGCGGCCGGGATCTTGCCCTGCCAGTAGAGCGCGGCCGAGTGGCCCGCCTCCACGGTGCCGGTCGAGACCGCATCGAGAATCGCGAAGGGCGGCACGATCTCGCCCGCGGCGAAGAGATCGACCTGCAGCCGCCCGCCGCTCAAGGCTCCGATGCGCTCGGCGATGCGGCGCGCGGAGACGCCGGGCCCCGCGCGGTTCTTGGGCCAGGACGTCACCATGCGCCAGCGCAGGGATTGCGCCCTCGCGACCGTGGGCGCCGCGAGAGCGGCGGTGCCGAGCGTCAGCGCGGCGCGGCGCGAGAGCTTGTTTCCGTTCGTCATCGCCGAGGGGCCTCCTTCAGGCTGTTCGACGGGTCGGAGGCGCCCTCTCCCCACCAGGCATGGAAATGATGCACGGGCCCGTGGCCGCTCCCGACCGCGAGAGTGTCGGAGGCCGCGATCGCGGCCGCGATGTAGGCTTTGGCCGCCGCGACCGCCGCATGGAGATCAAGACCGCGCGCGAGCCCCGCCGCGATCGCGGCGGAGAGCGTGCAGCCGGTGCCGTGGGTGTTGCGGGTCGCGAGCCGCGGCGCCGCGAAGCGGCGGACGCCCCCCGCATCGACGAGGATGTCGGCGCTCTCCGCGCCTTCCGCGTGGCCGCCCTTCACGAGCACGGCCTTCGCCCCGAGCGCCAGGATGCGCCGGCCCTGCTCCGCCATCGCGGCCTCGTCCGCGGCGATCGCCTCGTCGAGGATCGCGGCGGCCTCGGGCAGGTTCGGGGTGACGACGCGCGCGCGGGGGATCAGCACGCGCCGCAGAATCTCGACCGCGTCGGACGCGAGGAGCCGGTCGCCGGAGGCCGCGACCATCACGGGATCGAGCACCACGGTTCGCGCGCCGTGCCGGTCGAGCCCCGCCGCCACCGCCTCGATCACGGCGGGGCGCGACAGCATGCCGATCTTCACGGCCGCGACGGCGAGGTCCGAGAACACGCTGTCGATCTGGAGCGCGACGAAGTCCGGCGGTACGTCGTGGATGCCCTGCACGCCGATCGTGTTCTGGGCGGTGAGCGCCGTGACCACGCTCGCGCCGTAGACCCGGAGCGCCGAGAAGGTCTTGAGATCGGCCTGGATCCCGGCGCCGCCGCCGGAATCCGAGCCCGCGATCGTGACCGCGATCGGCGTCGCGCCCGCCCGATTCGCATTTGCAGGCGCAAGGGTGACAGGCGTCATGCGCTCCCGCTCCGATCCAAGTCCGCAATGCTGGTGTTGACCGGCGTCATGCGAATCCTCGTCTGGCCGCGAGCGCTCCATCGACGGCGGCGCGCAGGCGCCGCGCTTCCGCCGCGGGATCGTCGGCCATGAACAGCGCCGAGATCACCGCGACGCCGTCGACGCCGGAGGCGATCACGGAACCCGCATTCGCGGCGTCGATGCCCGCGATCGCCCCGACCGGCACGCTGGCGGCGAGCCGCGCCCGGAAGGCCACGCGGGCGAGCCCGTCGAGGCCGATCGGCGGATCGGGGTTGTCCTTGCTCACCGTCGCGAACACCCCGCCGATGCAGGCGTAGTCGACCGGCATGCGGTACATCTCGTCGGCCTGCGCCGGCGTCTTGAGGGTGAGCCCGATGATCGCCTCGCGCCCGAGGAGGCGGCGCGCGTCGGACGGGTGCATGTCGCCCTGGCCGAGATGCACCCCGTCGGCCCCGGCCGCGAGCGCCACGTCGACCCGGTCGTTGACGAGGAGCGGCACGCCGCTGCCCGCGAGCGCGCTCTTCAGCGCCCGCGCGCTCTCCACCAGGGTGCGGCCGTCGCCGTGCTTGTCGCGAAGCTGGATCAGGGTGCAGCCGCCCGCCACCGCGGCCTGCGCGAGGTCGGCGAGCGCACGCCCCCGCGTCCGCGCGGGGTCGAGGATGCCGTAGAGCCGCAGGTCCACTCGCTTCATGGGAGTCTCGCCGGTTGATCGCGCGTCAGGTGAGCCGCGCGCGCGCCGCGATCGCGGACGCGTCGAGGTGGTGGAGCGCATCGAGGAAGGCGGGCTGGAACGTGCCCGGCCCGCGCGCGGTCTCGGCCGCGACCTCGCCCGCGATGCCGACGACGAGGAGGGCGGATGCCGCCGCGTCGAAGGGATCGGCGCCGAGGCCCGCGAAGGCCGCCACGAGCGCGGTCGCGGCGCAGCCCATGGCGGTGACCCGCGTCATCAGGGGATGGCCGTTGGCGATCGCGACGGCGCGCGTCCCGCCGGCGACCCGGTCGATCGCGCCCGTGAGCGCCGCGACGGTGCCGTGCGCGGACGCGAAATCCCGCAGGGCCTCGTCCGAGGCTGCGCGTCCCGACAGGCTCGCGAACTCGGCCGCGTTGCAGCGCAGGACCGCCGGCGATCCCGCGAGGCACAGGCGCGCGAGATCGAGCCGCGGCGGCGAGGAATCCACGAAGACGGGGTCGAGCACCCACGGGATTCCGGCCGTCCGCGCGGTCGCGATCGCGCGCGGGATCGCGGCGCGGCGGTCCGCGTCGAGGGTGCCGAGATTGACGAGGAGCGCGCCGGCCCTGCCCGTGAAATCCGCGACCTCGTCGGGGGCGACGGTGAGCGACGGAGTCGCGCCGGCGGCGAGGAGCAGGTTGGCGGTGAAGACTTGCGCCGCCGCATTGGTGATCGCGTGGACGCGGGGGCGCTCCTGCCGCAATCGGTCGAGGAGCGCGCCGGCGGTTGCCGCGATGTCGGGCGGCATGGTGCCCATCGCGGCGATGGCGTGGGGTGCCTCGTGCGGCGTCGATGCCGTCGGGGCGACGTCGGGAGAGAGGTCCGACCGGGCGGCCGTGGGGCTCGTCATCTCGCTTTCCTCCGCCGGCATGACCCGGTTCAGGTTCGATGGGTTGGCGGGGTTCCGCCTCTCAGCCCGCACCGGGCACCCCAAGGAGATGGCCCAGGGGTTAACGCATTTCGCCGCCCGGTGGCAAGCGGCCGGAGCGATGACCCGGCGCAGGAACCGGCCGCGGGCCCGGCGGAGGCAGGGGCCGGGACGGGCGCCGACGGCAGGCGGCCGGCCCCGCATTGACATCCTCCCGCCCCTGCCGGAGGATCGCAGCCGTTCCGAGGGGGGCCCCGCGAAGGGGCTGAGATTGGGCTGAACCCGCCCTGACCCTTGAACCTGATCCGGGTCATACCGGCGGAGGGACTGGAACCGTTTTCAGCGCTGCCCCGCAAGCCTTGCCCCGGGTCTCCTGCATCACTGCACAAGGGAGATCCTCCATGAACGCCCCCGTGACGCCTGCACGAGCCCTGCCGCGATCGGTCACCACCGGACCGATCCGGGGCTCGCGGAAAGTTTACGCTGCATCGCCGGGCCGGCCCGACATCCGGGTGCCCTTCCGCGAGATCGCGCTCTCGGATCCCGCCGAGGCGCCCGTGCGGGTCTACGATCCGTCGGGTCCCTACACCGAGACCGATGCGGCGATCGACCTCGCCCGCGGCCTCCCCCTCGTGCGCGAGCGCTGGATCGCGGCACGGGGCCATGCCGCCATCGAGCCCCGGCCCGTGAAGCCCGAGGACAACGGCTTCGCCGCGGACGAGAGGCTCGTCGCGCCCTGCCCGGCCGAGCGCGTCGTGCGCCGCGCCGCCGCGGGGGAAAGGGTGACGCAGCTCGAATTCGCCCGCGCGGGAGTCGTCACCGAGGAGATGATCTTCGTCGCGCAGCGGGAGAACCTCGGCCGCGCCGCGATGCTGGCCGAAGCCGAAGCCAGGATCGCCGACGGGGAGAGCTTCGGGGCCGCGATCCCGTCCTTCGTCACGCCCGCGTTCGTGCGGGACGAGGTGGCGTGCGGGCGCGCCATCATCCCGGCCAACATCAACCACCCGGAACTCGAGCCGATGGCGATCGGCCGCAACTTCCTCGTCAAGGTCAACGCCAATATCGGCAATTCCGCCGTGGTCTCCACGGCCGCCGAGGAGGTCGAGAAGCTCGTCTGGGCGATCCGCTGGGGCGCCGACACCGTCATGGACCTCTCGACGGGTCGCAACATCCACAACATCCGCTCCTGGATCCTGCGCAATTCCCCCGTGCCCATCGGCACGGTGCCGATCTACCAGGCGCTGGAAAAGGTCGGCGGCGATCCCGTCAAGCTCGACTGGGCGGTCTTCAAGGACACGCTGATCGAGCAGGCCGAGCAGGGCGTGGACTATTTCACGATCCATGCCGGCGTGCGCCTGCCTTACGTGCCGCTCACCGCCCGGCGCGTCACCGGCATCGTGTCGCGTGGCGGCTCGATCATGGCGCGCTGGTGCCTCGCGCACCACAGGGAGAGCTTCCTCTACGAGCGCTTCGACGAGATCTGCGAGATCATGCGCGCCTACGACGTCTCGTTTTCGCTCGGCGACGGCCTGCGCCCGGGCTCGATCGCGGACGCCAACGACGCCGCGCAGTTCGCCGAGCTCGAGACCCTGGGCGAACTCACCAAGGTGGCCTGGGAGAAGGGCTGCCAGGTGATGATCGAAGGCCCCGGCCACGTGCCGATGCACAAGATCAAGGTCAACATGGAGAAGCAGCTGCGCGAGTGCGGCGAGGCGCCGTTCTACACGCTCGGTCCGCTCACCACCGACATCGCGCCGGGATACGACCACATCACCTCCGCGATCGGCGCCGCGATGATCGGCTGGTTCGGAACCGCGATGCTCTGCTACGTGACCCCGAAGGAGCATCTGGGGCTGCCGAACCGCGACGACGTCAAGACCGGCGTGATCACCTACAAGATCGCCGCGCACGCGGCCGACCTCGCCAAGGGGCACCCGGCCGCTCAAGTGCGAGACGACGCCCTCTCCCGCGCCCGCTTCGACTTCCGCTGGGAAGACCAGTTCAACCTCGCCCTCGATCCCGACACGGCGCGCGCCTTCCACGACGAGACGCTGCCGAAGGACGCCCACAAGGTCGCGCATTTCTGCTCCATGTGCGGGCCGAAATTCTGCTCGATGAAGATCACCCAGGACCTGCGCGCCGAGGTGCGCGCGATGGGCGAGAACGAGCGGGCGGCGCTCGAGGGCATGGCCGCGAAGAGCGAGGAGTTCCGCGCCGGAGGCGGCAAGCTCTACGTCGCGGCCGGCGAGGCCTGAGCCGAGACCGGCGCGGTGCGGCGGGACTTCCGCCGCAGCCCGTCACAGGAAGGTGGCGATCTCCTCGAGCGGCCGCTTCTCGAGCGCGTGGGCGGGGATCGTCGCGCCTTGCGCGGGATAGCCCACCACCATGAGGAGATAGGCCTTGTCGGTCGCGGGCCGGCCGCAGATCTCGTTCAGGAATCCCATCGGCGCGGGCGTGTGCGTGAGCGCCGCGAGGCCCGCGCGGTGGAGCGCCACGATCAGGAAGCCGGCCGCGATCGAGACCGATTCGGGGACGTAGTAGTTCTTGCGCAGGCGCCCGTCGGCGCTGCGGCTCTTCCGCTCGCCGAAGATGCAGATCAGCCAGGGCGCGGTTTCGAGGAAGGGCTTGCTGGGGTCGGTGCCGAGGGGCTTGAGCGCTTCGAGCCATTCCTCGCCGGCGCGGCCGTCGTAGAAGGCGGCCTCCTCGACTTCCGCGGCGAGGCGGATGCGCCGCTTCGGCTCCGGGCTGCCGATCACCGCGAAATGCCAGGGCTGGTGATTGGCGCCGTTCGGCGCGGTGCCGGCGGCGCGCAGGCAATCCTCGATGAGGTCGCGCGGGACGGGGCGGGGCGAGAAGTCCCGCACCGTGTGGCGCCGGCGGACTTCGTCGTAGAAGGCGCGGGCGCGCCGGCGCATCTCGTCGAGGGGCAGCTCGGCGTAGTCGGGCAGCGGGATCGGACGGTATTCGGTGGTCGGCATCGGCGGGACCCTGCTCGAAATCCCGTTCCTCGCGCGCCGCCACGGGTCCGGTCAAGCGCGGGTCCGTCGGAGGCAGGGCACCGGCCCCGCGCGCGCTCATGCAGCACGGGACGGACACGCTTGCGGGTCGCCGCGGGTGCGGTGGTTCTCCTCATGCAGCACGGCCGGATGCGCTTGCGGATCACCCGGGGCTGCGTGGTGGTGCCAATGCAGCACGGGACGGACACGCTTGCAGATCACCCGGGTTGCGGCGGCGCCCCTAATGCAGCACGGGCCGGACGCGCTTGCGGACCGCCATGAGGTGGCCCTCGACCGCGCGCATGCGGGTCATCAGCCGGTCGATCTCGGCGAGCAGCTTCTGCTCGTCGGCGATCGCCTGCTCGCTGTCCTTCGGATCCAGGCTGAAGCGCTGGCGCTGATGCGCGTTCGTGATCCGGTGGTTGAGCTTCTGGTACTCGTCGTAGAGGCGCCGAAGCTCGCGGATCAGTTCGGCTTCGTCGGACACGGGGGGATCCTCACGGCAGATGCGCGGCGACGGGGAAGACGCGTCCTGACCGGTACCCGGGATCTCCGCCGCCTGCGGGACGCCTTTAAGCCGCGAGCTGGTAGGCCGCCATGGTGAGGCAGTCGGGACCGATCTCGGACGGATCCTCGACCTTCAGGAGCACGGCGAGGCGGGCGCGCGCCCGGTTGACGCGGCTCTTGATGGTGCCGACCGCGCAGCCGCAGACGCCCGCGGCCTCCTCGTAGGAGAAGCCCTGCGCGCCGACCAGGATCAGCGCCTCGCGCTGGTCGAGGGGGAGCTGGGCGAGCGCCCGGCGGAAATCGTCCAGGTCGAGATGGCCGGGCTGCTCGGGCGCCGCCACCAGCGCGCCGGCATAGACCCCGTCCACGTCCTCGACCTCGCGCCGGCGCTTGCGGTGCTCGGAATAGAGGTTGTTGCGCAGGATCGTGAACAGCCAGGCATGCAGGTTCGTCCCGCGCTCGAAGCGGTCGAAGCTGCTCCAGGCGCGCACCAGCGCGTCCTGGACGAGATCGTCCGCCCGGGTCGGATCGTTGGTGAGGGACAGCGCGAACGCCCGAAGGCTCGGGATCGCGGCGATCAACTCGTCCCGAAGAGCCGGTTCGACACTCATCCTCAATCTCTCGCTCGTCGCTGCCGCCGGGGAATCCGGAGGTCTCGCCGAAACAACGGCCACCGCCACGCTCGGTTCCTGCCACGCCTGACGCTCGCGGCGGGACGCGCGTCCGGACCCGCTCGGACATCCCGACTCCGCCGTGCACGACCCTGCGCGCCCGTCCCGGACGAACGCGGCGAGGCGGTCTTGTCTTGATGAGCTTGACGAGGAGAAGCCCCACAGGAGATCCCGCGATCCCGCCCGACCCTGCGCGAACCCGCCGCACGGGCCGCGAACGGCCGCGCTGGAACGGGCGGTCGTGCCCGGCGGTTGAGGGTCGTTGTCTTGTGAGGGCTCTTCGTCATGCGCGGCTTCGTCTTCGGTTTCGTCGGTACCGTCGCGCTGGCGGCCTTCTCGTCCGGCGTCGCCGCGCAGCCCGTCGCGGAGGGCCTGGAATGCCGCCCGCCGCTGGCGAGCCCGGAGGGCTTCCAGGATTGCCGGACTCGCATCGCCGCCGGCCAGGTCCTGTGCCGCTGCCGGGTCGTCCCCGGCCTCGACGCCGCCCGCCGCTCGCCCGTGAACGAGGCCGTGAGCGCGCTGACGCCGCGGCGGGAGACCGCCCCCGCCGGCGCCGCCGCCTCGCTCCGGTAGCCCGCGGGCCCAGGCCGGCCCCGCCGGTCCGGACCGGGCCGGTGGAACCGAAATGGTCCGAAATGGACCGGCCGGCTCACGGTCCGGTCGAACGCCGGACGGGTCCCCGCGTTGTGCCCAAGGACGGCGGTTCCGACCCTGCCTGCCGCGCCTTCAGGAGACGCCGATGCCCGCCCCCGGGACGCAACGCGCCATCGAGACCATCATCCTCCTCGCGGAGGAGATCAGCCGCACGGCCCCCGAATGCGCCACCAGGGCGATGCAGATCGTCGACCTGGCCCGCGGCCTCGACGAGGAGCCCGACCAGGCCACGATCCAGGATGCCATCGACAGCCAGGCGCTCGACAGCGGCTTCTCGGACGTGGGCAGCCAGAACGCCGCCCGCGTGGTCGCGGACGCCCTGAAGAGCTAAGACGCCCCTGGCGAAGAAAATCGAGGCCGGACCACGATTTTCGGGCCGTTTTGCCTTGCAGGACGCCCCTTGAGCCCCCATCTCGGGTTCACGCTGGTCGCGTTCGTCGCTTGACCAGAGACGGCCACGAGCCGGGATGTGACGCCGGATGTACGCGCACCTCCCCGCCCCGTGGCCGTTGGCGCTTTCACAACCATCCCATTCGAGCTTGAGGTCGATGCTCCCCCAGATCGTCGCGGAGCCTTCTCCGCATTACCGCACGTCGCTGCTGGACGCCCGCGCGCGCCAGTGCCGCTTCATCGTCTCCGAGGACACCCGCAACGCGATCTGCTGCGGCGCCCCGACCTCCGAGACCTCGAGCTGGTGCCAATGGCACCGGCAGCTCGTCTACATCCCGGAGCGCGAGCGGCGCCGGGCCGCGTAAGCGCGGCTTGGCGGCCGAAGATTTTTTCGGAAACGGCCGGAACCCGGACTCAAGTCCGGCGTTGTAGCCATATCGCCGGCCATTTCTGCCCCCACGGGCCGGTCCCCTTCAAAGGCTCCCTCGCGGGGCCTTTTTCTTTATCCGCCATCGGCCCAAGCCCCGCTCCGGCGGGCTCGGAAGGCCTGCGGGTCCTGTGTGCCCCGCGCTGTGTTGCAGCCCCGGCAGGCCAGCACGACGTTCTCGGCCGTCAGCGGACCGCCTCGGGATTTCGGCACCACGTGGTCGAGCGTGGCGAGGTCGGCGGCGCGGTGCAGGCCCGGGCGACGGCGCAGCACCGGCACGCCGCAATAGGCGCAACGCCCGCCGTCGCGGGCGAAGATCGCCTCGAAGAAGGCCTGGCGATGCCCGGCCCTCATCCCGTGGTCTCTCAGGATTTGGCGGCGCCGAGCGTGTCCGCCATGGTGGCGCGGCGGGAGCCCATGGGCTTCGTGGGCCCTTCCGTGGTGTCCTTCGCGGTCTGGTGCTCCATCTCGGCGTTCATCTCGGCCCCGAGCAGCACCACGATGGTGGAGATCCACATCCAGGTCATGAAGCCCACGACCGCGCCGAGCGAGCCGTAAGTCTCGTTGTAGCTGCCGAAATTCGCCGCGTACCAGGAGAACAGCATCGAGCCCAGGAGCCAGAGCACCGAGGCGAGCAGGCTGCCGGGCGTGACCCATTTCCACTCCGCCTTGTCGCGGCTCGGACCCCAGCGATAGAGCACCGCGAGGCCGGCGACGACGAGGACGAGGAGGAGCGGCCAGCGCAGGAGCGAGAGCGCCCATTCGAGCGCCTTGCCCAAGCCGACATAATCGAGGACGTGCGGCAGGACGGCCGTCGCCACGATCGCGGTGAGCAGGATCACGATGGCCCCGACCGTGAACAGGAGGGAGAGGGCATTGAGCTTGATGAAGCTGCGCTTCTCCTCCTCGTCGTAGACCACGTTGAGGGCGTCGAAGATCGCCTTCATGCCGGCATTGGCGCTCCACAGCGAGACCGCGAGACCGGCCGCGAAGCCGAAGCCGAGGCTGCCCTCGCCCTGGCTCGCGATGCGCTTGACCTGCTCGCCCACGATCTCCAGCGCCCCGCCGGGCAGCACGCCCGACATGGCGGCGAGGTGGCCTTCGATCTCGCCCGGGTCCGCCACGAGGCCGTAGAGCGACACGAAGGCCGCGATCGCGGGAAAAATCGCGAGCAGCCCGTAGAAGGTCACGCCCGCCGCCACCGCCATGACGCGGTCCTGGCCGATCTCCTCCCAGACGCGCCAGAGGATGTCCTTCCAGCCCTGAGCCGGGATCTCGGTCGGCGTGTCGGCGTCACGGCCCCGGCCGGGCTCGTGCGCGGCTTCCGCGCCGGCATGCTGCTTGGCCGCCCCGCCGATGCCGTGGCCGCCGGCACTTTCCTGGCCACGGCCCTGCACCGGGCGACCTCCTGCCGCGATCCGGCCTCGCGGCGCCTCGTCGAGGGTCGAGCGGGCGACGTAGCGGAGCACGAACAGGGCAGCGGCAGCGGCGACGACCGAGAACGAGGTCTTGCTCGCAGCGGAGGGAGCAGGGGGCATGGCGCAAATTCCTACGATTGCTGGCCTTAACAGTATCGGGGCAGGAATGTTCCCGGATCGATCTCAGGGCCGTGGGAAGCGGCGCAAGCGGCATTCAATCCACGGGAAAAGCCCGGAAAATCGCCACGATCCGTAGGAAAGTCCCGGCGCCGGACGAGAAAAGTCCCGCCGAAAGGCTTTCAGCGGGACGAGTTGGCCGAGGAGGAGACCTCACGGGAACAACCGGCCCGGCGGGACGGCAGTTCCCGCCGGGCGGAGCCTTCCACAGGATCATCGCCCGCCGGCCTCAGGGGTCTGCGTTCTTTTCCACTCCGGATCGAACCTGCGGCAACGCTTGCTCGTTCTCCTTCCAAGCGTCCTACGGGCGCGAAACCCCAACATGGAGGAGACTATGCTGAAGATGCATCTCGCCGCGGGCTTGGCCGCGACCGCGCTCATGACGGCTGCGGCCGTCGCGCAGACCAGCACGACCACCGCTCCGGCGACCACCGGCGGCGGCGCCTCGACCACCATGAGCACCAGCGGCTCGTCCGGCGCCTCGACCACCATGGGCTCGGCGTCGGGTGCGGCGGCCTCCGGTCAGCTCATGACCCAGATGCAGCCCGACATGATGCGCGGCTCCAAGCTGATGGGCACGGACATCTACGGCTCCGATAACCAGAAGATCGGCGATCTCGACGACGTGATCCTCGACCGCCAGGGCAAGATCCAGGCGATCGTGATCGGCGTCGGCGGCTTCCTCGGCATCGGCGAGAAGAACGTCGCGATCCCGTACGATCAGGTCCAGTGGATGACGAGCCAGGAAGTCCAGGCCCAGAACAACCAGAACTCCGGCAACGCCACGGCCGGGGCGGCGGGCTCCGGCACCAACACCGCCGGCGGCATGACGACCGCCTCGGGCGGGGCCAACCAGCCCGCGACCACGGGCAGCACCACCGCGGGTTCGTCCGGCAACAACGACAACATGCCGGCGCGCGGCATGGTGCGGATGACGAAGGCCGACCTCCAGAACGCTCCGGAGTTCCGCTACAACAACGACAACCGCTCGAACGCTTCGGGCGGCGCGGCTGGCACCAACCCGCCCGCGAACGCCAACCGCCCCGGCGCGGCGCCGGCGCAGTAAAAATCCTGTCGGAGAGGGGCCCCGCGCCCCTCTCCGACGCCTCGAACAGGCTCCGGCCGCCCTTCGGGGCGGCCGGATTCTTTGCCGGAAGCCTACAGCGTCGGCTTGACGGCGGCGTTTGTCTCGCCTTTCCTGCTCCCATGGGGGCGGACGCGATCCCCCCGTGAGGCGGATGGCCCAAGCATCGCGCTCCTCTCGCTGAAGGGAGCGTCGGCCCGTGCCTTCCCCCACTCGAATCGACCCTCACGACCTCTTCCGTCTCGTCGGCACGCCCGATGCCCCGACGATCCTCGACGTGCGCATCGATGAGGATGCCGCCGCCGATCCCCGCCTGATCCCCGGTTCCGCGCGCAGGTCTCACCATGCCGTCGCGGATGCCGCCGAGGCTGAGGCGCTGCGCGGGCGCCCGGTCGTGGTCTCGTGCCAGCGCGGCCTCAAGCTGAGCCAGGGCGCCGCCGCATGGCTCCGCGTGCACGGGGTCGAGGCCATGAGCCTCGTGGGCGGCTTCGAGGCCTGGCGGGAGGCCGGGCTCCCGCTGCTTCGCACCGCGATCCTGCCGCCGCGTGACTCCCACGGGCGGACGGTCTGGGTCACGCGCGAGCGCCCCAAGGTCGACCGTATCGCCTGCCCCTGGCTCATCCGCCGCTTCGTCGACCCGCACGCGGTCTTCCTCTACGTGTCCGCCGCAGAGGTCGCGGGGGTGGCGGAGCGGTTCGGGGCGACGCCTTTCGACGTGGAGGGCGCGTTCTGGGGCCATCGCGGCGACCTCTGCACCTTCGACACCATGATTGCGGAGTTCGGCCTGCGCACGCCGGGGCTCGACCGCCTCGCGGCGATCGTCCGCGGCGCCGACTGCTCCCGGCCCGATCTCGCTCCCGAGGCCGCGGGCCTGCTTGCCGCCTCGCGCGGCCTGTCGCAGATGTTCGCCCGCGACCTCGACCAGCTTCAGGCCGGTCTGACCCTCTACGATGCCTTCTACCGCTGGAGCCGCGATGCCGCGCACGAGTCCCCCGACAAGCCTGCCGTCCCGTCGGCCGCCGCGCAGCTCCGGGACGCCTCTCCGGTCCGAAAGGTCCCCGCATGACCCGCAGCGGTGACGTCATGACGGAGGCCGAAGCAGCCCGGGGCGCTGCAGGACCGGGCCGGACCGCGGTCCCGGAGCCCCCGCCCCACCCCACCATCGCGGAGGCCTTCCGGGTCTGGCTCCGCGTGGCGGCGCTCAGTTTCGGAGGACCGGCGGGCCAGATCGCGGTCATGCACCGCATCCTGGTCGAAGAGCGGCGCTGGGTGTCCGAGAACCGGTTCCTGCACGCGCTCAACTATTGCATGCTCCTGCCGGGCCCGGAGGCGCAGCAGCTCGCCACCTATATCGGCTGGCTCCTCCACCGCACCCGCGGCGGCATCATGGCGGGCGGCCTCTTCATCCTGCCGGGCGTCGTGGCCATCATGGCGCTGAGCTGGGTCTACGTCGCCTTCGGCAATGTGGGTCTCGTCGGCGCCCTGTTCTTCGGCCTGAAGGCCGCGGTCCTCGCGGTGGTGCTCCAAGCCGTGGTGCGGGTCGGGCGCCGGGCACTGAAGAACCGGATCATGCTGGCCCTGGCGGCGGCCGCCTTCGTGGGGATCTTCTTTCTCGGCGTCCCCTTCCCCGTGATCGTGCTCGGCGCCGGGGTCGTGGGCTATCTCGGGGGCCGCGCCGGGATGCCGGCCTTCGCGGTCGGAGGCGGGCACGGATCCGCAGGGGCCAAGGGCGGCGCGCCGGTGCGCTACCTCCTCGAGGACGAGCTGCCGGCCCACGCGAGCCCGGTCCCGTCGAACACCCTGAAGGTCGCGGCCGTGTGGCTCGTGCTCTGGCTCGTGCCGGTGGCGGCGCTCCTCGCCCTCCTCGGAGCCTCGAACACCTTCAGCGAAATCGCCGTGTTCTTCTCCAAGATGGCGATGGTGACCTTCGGGGGCGCCTATGCGGTCCTGGCCTACGTGGCCCAGCAGGCGGTCGAGCACTACGCCTGGCTCAATCCCGGCGAGATGCTCGACGGGCTCGGGATGGCCGAGACCACACCCGGGCCGCTCATCATGGTGCTGCAGTTCGTCGGCTTCCTGGCGGCCTACCGCGACCCCGGATCATTGCCGCCGATGCTCGCGGGCACCCTCGGCGGGCTGCTGGCCACCTGGGTGACGTTTGCGCCCTGCTTCCTCTGGATCTTCCTCGGGGCCCCGTTCATCGAGCGGCTGCGCGGCAACCGGGCCCTCGCGGGTGCGCTCTCGGCCGTCACGGCCGCGGTGGTCGGCGTGATCCTGAACCTGGCCCTGTGGTTTGCGATCCACACGCTCTTCCGCGAGGTCGTGACCGTCCAGGGCTTCGGCCTGTCCTTCGAGCGGCCGGTGCTCCGGAGCGTCGACCTCTGGGCGCTCGCCCTCGCGCTCGGGGCCATCGTGGCGATGTTCCGCTTCCAGGCCGGCATGGTGGCGACGCTTGCGGCCTGCTCGGCGGCCGGCGTGCTCCTCTACCTTGCCGGAGTGCTCCGATGAGGGGATACGGCGTGCTCCTCCACCTCGCCGGGGTGCTCCGATGAAGGGGTGCGGCATGCTTCTCCACCTCGCTGGGTTACTCCAATGAGGGGATGCGGCGTGCTTCTCCACCTCGTCGGGGCAATCGGGTGAGGGAAAGCGAAGAAGGCGCCGCCCGGGGGCGGCGCCTTCGCGGAAACCCGAGTCTTTCAGGTCCGTCCCGTCAGCGGTAGCGGACCACGCGGGTCGTGCGCACCGGACCGCCGCGATAGACCACGCGGGTGCGGTAGGCCGGACGGTAGCCGTAGCGATAGCCGTAATAGGCGCTGCCGAGGCCCAGGCCGACGCCCACGGCCGGAGCCGCATAGGCGTAAGGATAAGCCGGAGCGTAGGCGTAGGCGGGCGCGTAGCCGTAGGAATAGGTCGGGGCGTAGCCGTAGCCGTAATAGCCGTACGGGGCCGCATAGGCATTCGAGGCCGCGGCGCCGATGAGGGCGCCGGCCGCCAGGCCGCCGAGCACGCCCGCGACCACCGCGCCGCCCCGGGGACCCGCTTCCGCCGTGGTCGACGTCGAGGCGACGGCGCCGGCGCCGATGAGCGCGGCAGCCGAGAGAACAGCCAGCTTCTTCATGAGTCCACTCCTTGACACGGAAGACAACAGGATCCCGAGGAACGCCTGCCCGAAAAGAATGGTTGCTGGGGCGGCTTGCCGCAAGTCCGCCCGCGTCAGGCCCGGAGTCCTGCCGGAAGGAGCCCCGCCAGAAGCGGTTGCCTGCGCGCGACGGTTTCCGTAACGAGAGGCGGCCGCCATGGGCGCGGCGCAGGTGGAGGGTCTCCTGATGCGGATCGGCATTCTGGGTGCGGGCAAGATCGGGCGCAGCTTGCGCGACATGGTCCTCGCGATCCCCGGCATCGAGGGCGCCTCCCTCGCCGACGCCGCGGAGGGTGCGGACGTGCGCCTCGACGCCGCCGACGAAGGCGCCCTGCGGGCCTTCGCGCGCGATCACCAGGCGGTGGTGAGCGCCCTTCCCTTCAACTTCAACAAGGCCGTGGCCCGGATCTGCGCCGAGGAGCGGCGTTCCTATTTCGACTTCACCGAGGACACCGCCACCACGGCCTTCATCCGGGGCATCGCGGACCCGGAACTCGGCGTGGTGTTCATGCCCCAATGCGGCCTGGCGCCCGGTGCCATCAACATCATCGGGGCGAGCCTGATCGCCGCCCTCGACAGCGTCCGCTCGCTCGAGATGCGCGTCGGGGCGCTGCCGCTCTCGGCCAACAACGAGATGAAATACTACCTCTCCTGGTCGAGCGCAGGCCTCATCAACGAGTACCTCCAGCCCTGCGACGCGCTCTACCAGCGGGAGGCGATCAAGACCCTGCCGCTCGAGGGCCTGGAGCAGATCGTCATCGACGGCGTCACCTATGAGGCCTTCAACACCTCGGGCGGGGTCGCGACCATGTGCGAGACCTTCGCGGGGCGGGTCGAGGAGCTGAACTACAAGACGATCCGCTATCCCGGCCACCGGGACCACCTGCGCTTCGTGATCAAGGACCTCGGCCTCGGCGACCGGCCGGACCTCCTGACCCAGATCTTCGACCAGGCCGTCCCCCTCACCACCCAGGACGTGGTCCTGATCTACGTGAACGCGGTCGGAAACCTGCATGGTCGGCCGCAGCAGCTTTCCTACGTCAAGAAGGTAAAGGCGATGGAGAACTATCCCGCGACCGCGATCCAGGCCACGACGGCCGCCGGCATGGCGGCCGTGATCGAGCTGTGGCTGCGGGGCAAGTTCGCCAGCGGCTTCGTGCGCCAGGAGGACGTCGCCTTCGCGGATTTCCTCGCGACCCAGTGGGGCGGAGCGGTCTACCGCTGACGGAGCGCACCGGTCATGGACCGGCGCGGTCGGGCGCTCTCGGCGCCGGTCAAGGCCCGTAGTTGAAGCCGCGCCCCTGGCGCGCAAAGCAATCGATGCGGGCCTCCGCCTGGGCGTACTGGATCGTCGCGTCCGGCGGCATGCCGACGATCTCGCGCAGGATCTTGGTCTTGATCGCGTCCGCGAAGTTCTGGCGCTCGCGCACCGGCACCAGGAAGGCGCCGGGTCCGCCGATCACGCAGTCGCGGTAGTAGTGATCGAGGTTCTCCATGTCGCCGAAGCCGGTGGGGCGCTTCAGCATGATGGGCAGGCCGTTGATCGTGATGCCCTTGGCGACCGCCTCGTCGCGGGCGAGCGCCGGCGAGCGGCCGCTGCTGTTCGGCCCGTCGCCCGACACGTCGACCACCTTGCGCAGGGGCTCGGCGCCGGTCTGCTCCAGGAGCTTGGCCGAGAAGTCGATCGCGCCCGAGATCGAGGTCTGGAAGATGCGCCCGATCGGCGCCTCGGCGAGACGGTCCGCGAAGGCGATGGCGCTGCCCGGCCCGTCGAGGATCGTCCAGGGCACCACGACCTTCTGATCGCTCGACCCGGACCATTCCATGTAGGTTACGGTGATGCGGCCCAGCATGCCGCCCCGGATCGCTTCGTGCACCACCGGAGACCGGAACGCCTCTACGAAGCCCTGCCGCTGGAGTTCCTGCTCGTCGGGATCCATGGAGCGGGAGACGTCGACCGCAAGAACGAGGGCGAGGTCCACCTCCTCGGCCGCCCGGGCGTGACCGACGCCCCAGCCGAGCGCGAGGCAGAGGGCGAGAGCGGCGACGCGGACCATCGGGAGTTCTCCCAATACGAGGTGACCCCAACAGGTGGCGGAGGAAGGGCTCCGGTCAAGGGCGCTCCGCCGCGACGGGGAGGGGCTCGCGACCCGTGCGGTACTGCCCTGCATTCCGGCGAATTGCCTCGCGCGCCGTTTGGCGCTCAACTGCGCGGCCCCTGACCCGAGACCCGCCGTGACCTCAGCGACCCACAGCCAAGTCGACTCGCCCGCGGCCTGGGCCCGCCTCGGCCTCGCCGTTCTCCTCAGCACCATCGGGGGCGTCGGGATGTGGTCCGTCGTGGTGGTGCTGCCCGCGGTCGAGGCCGAGTTCGGCGCTGCCCGGGCGGGAGCCTCCCTGCCCTATTCCTTCACGATGATCGGCTTCGCCTTCGGGGGCGTGGTCATGGGGCGGCTTGCCGACCGATTCGGCGTGTCGGTGCCCGTGGCGCTCGGCGCCGTCGCGCTCGCTGGCGGCTATGCACTCTCCGCGCTCACCACGAGCGTCTTGGCGTTCGCGCTCGTGCACGGGGTCCTGATCGGGTTTCTCGGCAGTTCCGCCTCCTTCAGCCCGTTGCTGGCCGACATCAGTCACTGGTTCGAGCGCCGGCGCGGCATCGCGGTCGCGATCTGCGCCTCGGGCAACTACGTCGCCGGCACGGTCTGGCCGCCCCTGGTGCAGCGCCTCGTCGAGGCGTTCGGCTGGCGCCAGACCCATGTCGGGATCGGCCTGTTCTGCCTCGTCACCATGCTGCCGCTCGCCTGGCTGATGCGCCGGCGCATCGCGGCTGAGACCACGGGGGCACACGGGACGCCACGGGCGCCCGTGCGGGTCGTCGAGGGCCTGTCGCCCCGGGGCCTGCAGGCCCTGCTCGTGGTCGCGGGGCTCGCCTGCTGCGTTGCCATGTCGATGCCCCAGGTCCACATCGTGGCCTATTGCGGCGACCTCGGCTACGGCGTCGCCCGCGGGGCCGAGATGCTCTCGCTCATGCTGGCCTGCGGGATCGTGAGCCGCATCGCCTCGGGCTGGATCGCCGACCAGATCGGCGGAATCGCGACGCTCCTCCTCGGCTCCGTGCTCCAGGGCGTGGCGCTCTTCCTCTATCTCTGGTTCGACGGCCTGACCTCGCTCTACGTGATCTCCGCGCTCTTCGGTCTGTTCCAGGGCGGCATCGTGCCGAGCTACGCGCTCATCGTGCGCGAGTATTTCCCCGCGGGCGAGGCCGGCGCGCGCGTCGGGATCGTGATCATGGCGACGCTGTTCGGCATGGCGCTCGGCGGCTGGATGTCGGGCCTGATCTTCGACCTCACGGGCTCCTACCGCGCCGCTTTCGCGAACGGGCTCCTGTGGAATCTCCTCAACGTGTCGCTCGCGGTCTGGCTCCTGCAGCGCTCGATACGGCGCATGGCGCCCGTCTGAACCCATCCCGCTCGAAGCGCGCTTCGGCAGGCCCTCGGGATCGGGCGCCCGGCTGAACGGTCAGGCTGGGCCGGGGAAATGGCGGGCCTGGCTCCTGCAGCGCTCGGGCCGGCGGATGGCGCCGGCATAGGGGGCTCGGAGCGTGGCCTCTGTTCAGGCGCGGCCGTAGACCGGAATCGTCGCTCCCGAGATCGAGCGCGCTCCGTCGGAGAGCAGGAACTGGATCACCGCGGCGAGATCCTCCGGCGGAACCCAAGCTGCGTGGTCGGCCTTCGGCATGGCGGCGCGGTTGTCCGGGGTGTCGATGATGCTCGGCGCCACGCAGTTTACGGTGACGCCCCGGTCGAGGAGTTCCTGGGCGAGGCTCTCGGTCAGCCGCACGAGGGCGGCCTTGGCGGCCCCGTAGGCGCCGAGCCCCGCAACGCCCGCGAGCGCCGGACGCGCCCCGACCGTGACGATGCGCCCGCCGCGTTCCAGAAGATGCGGCACCGCCGCCCGGCAGGCCGCGACCGCGGTCTGCAGGTTGGCGCCGATCATGCGCTCCCACACGTCCCAGCCGGTCTCGTGCACGGGGGAGCCGCCCTCGAATCCCCCGACCGTGGCGACGAGTGCGTCGGTGCGGCCGAAGCGGGCTTTGGCTTGGTCGAGGGCCCCCGACAAGGCTGCCGCGTCGGTCAGATCGAGGCCTCCGAAGGTCAGGACCCGCTCGCTCGCGGCCACGGCCGCGTTCCGGCCCCGGTCGAGGAGGACGAGGCACGCGCCTGCGGCCCCGAGCCGCTCGACGAGCGCCGCCCCGAGATGGCCGGTCGAGCCCGTGATCGCGACGACGCTGCCGGAGAGATCGGGCATGGGATGCTCCGCTCGATGGCCCCGATGGGGATCAGCCGCGGCCGATGAAGGGCATCTTGGTCGCCATCACGGTGATGAACTGCACGTTCGCGTCGAGCGGCAGGCCCGCCATGTAGACCACCGCGTCGCCCACGTGCTTCGGGTCCATGCGGGGCTCGGGCTTCGAGGTGCCGTCGGGCTGCAGCACGCCCGCGGTCATGCGCTCCGTCATGGGCGTGGCGGCGTTGCCGATGTCGACCTGGCCGCAGGCGATGTCGTAGGCGCGTCCGTCGAGGGAGGTCGACTTGGTGAGTCCGGTGATCGCGTGCTTCGTGGCCGTGTAGGCCGAGGACAGCGGGCGCGGGGTGTGGGCCGAGATCGAGCCGTTGTTGATGATGCGGCCGCCGCGGGGGGTCTGGTCCTTCATGATCCGGAACGCCTCCTGGGTGCAGAGGAACGGCCCGGTCAGGTTGGTGTCGACCACCGCCTTCCACTGCTCGACCGTGAGGTCCTCGAGCGGGATCGCGGGCGCGCCGATGCCGGCGTTGTTGAACAGCACGTCGAGGCGGCCGAAGGTGTCCTTCACCTGCCGGAACATCGCCTTGACCGAGGCCGGATCGGTGACGTCCGCGGTCACCACGAGGGTGCGCCCGCTCCCTGCGAGGCCTGCGGTCTCCTCCAGGGGCTCCCGGCGGCGTCCCGCCAGCGCGACCGCGTAGCCCGCGCCCGCCAGCGCCAGCGCGACCGCGCGGCCCACTCCCGTGCCTGCTCCCGTGACGAGGGCGATCTTCTGCTCGGCCATTTCCGTCTCCTGTCGGTCCGTCGGCCCTGCAATGTCAGATCGGCCGCGCTTGCACAATCGCCTTGAGCGTCGCCCGCGGGCGACGCGATTGCATGGCGTGGAGGGTCTCGGCCCTGCGCCGCCTGTTCCTGTGGACGTCCGCGGGCCGGGGTGCGGCAGGCCCCGCGACATTCTCGCTCCGGAACGGGTCTGCGGGCGACACGTTGCCGAAATGTGCGGCGCAACACAGCCGTAACGGCCCGGACCTAGTGAACATCGGGTGTCTATTGGAGATTCTCGGATGTCGCCTCGTCTGGTCAGCCTCGTGATCGGCTCTCTCGCCCTCCTCGCCGTCTCGGGCGCCCAGGCGGATGCCTCCGGCATGCGGGTCGCGACGGTCCCCTTCGAAGAGTGCCTGTCGATCATCGGCGAGGTCGCGGAGGATCTCGGCGAGGAGCCCGTGATCCTGGTGGGAACGGACGACGTCCGCACGGTCCGGATCGATGCGGCCGACGGCTTCGTGACGGTCTCGTGCAGCCGCACCGACAACCGGATGACCCTGGCGAAGACCGGTCCGACCGTGACCGCGGACCTTGCCGCGCCGCGTCCCTGAGCACGGCCGGCGCCGCAACCGGCGTTAACGCCGCGTCAACCATCGCAGCACTCCGTCCCTGACGCGCCCGACCCCCACGGGCGAACGGACGCGGATTACCCTTTCCAATCAGGCACTTGCAGAATCCCAGGCGGGCGACTGCCGCTGCCCGGGGGACGTCGCCGTTTTAAGGGGGCGGCAACGCTTTGCGGAGTACGCACGCATCGGAGGTCCGTCCGATGTCGAACCCGTCCTACCTGGCACTCAGCCGCGAACTCGCCGACATGGCCGCCGCCCTCGAGCGGCCCCTGGACGAGACCCAGCGCGAGGAGGCCCAAGAAGTGATCGGCTGGGCCCGGCTCGCCCTCCAGAGCGGGCCGGCCTGGAGCAGGATCGCCTCGGCCCCGAAGGACGGCACCCCGCTGCTCGGCTATGTCCGCTTCGCCCGCGGCGGCCATGTGATCGAGATTCGCTGGGACCGGACGACGGGCGAGTGGGTCACGGCCCCGCCGCGCCGGGTCGTGCTCCCGAGCCATTGGATGCCCCTGCCCAAGCCGCCCGCATAGCCGCGGGTTGCCGAGGCGTTTCCTGCGCAGCCGCCAACCCGATCTGCCGCACTGCGTGTGCCGCCGGGGCTGGTATCCCACCTAGACGATAGCAGTGGCGCCTGAAGCCGCGCGGATCGGCCTCGCGCCGGCCGGGTCATGCCGCCCTGTCGCGCCGCTCCGGCTCGCCCGCGAGCGCGCGGATGAGGTCCTCCAGCACCGCAATATCGGCCTCGATCTCGGCCTTCTGACGCGCGACCGTCTCGGGCGCGACGAACGGCGTCGGGTCCCGGTCCAGCGCGAGGCGGAGTTGGCGAAGGCGGGCGAGAAGGGAGTGGAGGCTGCTCATGCCCGTGACGGTAGCCGTGCAGGGTTGAACGGAGGGTTGAAGGGCGTGGTAGCCCGAATCTTAAGCCGGGCCGGGTCGCGGCGCCCTCAGAACGCCAGGCGCTCGTGGCCTGACGATCCGCAGCCGGCAGGCCGGGTTCGATCCGGGGTCGCCGCGGGCGGCATGCCTGCCGGCTTCGCCGGAGCGAAGCCCGCCCGCTCGATCGCCTGGAGCGCATCGCGCATGCTGAACGGCCGCCGCAGCACTTGACTGAGCGGAAGCGGTCCGGATGGCGGGGCCACGGCCGCGAAGACCATCGGGCACTCGGGATGTCGCTCGCGCAGCCGCTCCGCGAGGGTCCAGCCCTCGGCGGCCCCCGGGCGGCGAACATCGATGAAGACGATGTCGATCCGGTAGTCGCGGCAGGCCTCCTCGGCCTCGCGTGCATCCGCCGCCGCCATCACACGGTAGCCGGCATCGCACAGCTCGGCGACCAAGAGGTCCCGGATCAACGGCTCGTCCTCTACGACGAGAACGCACGGTGCACTCACCCGAATCTCCTACGGCCTTGTGAATGCAAGATGTTTAAGCCGGGCTCGTTGCCGGGAGATGTCATGCTGCATTGCAAAGCCGCAACGAAGCGCGGCGTGACAATGCAGGAGCCCCGGCGAGAATCGGCTATGGGTGCTTCGCGCACGGGCACGGGCCCGTCGGCGCAGCACCGCGAGGGAGACCCATGGAGATCACGAGAGCCGGCACCATTCCGACGAAGCGCGCACCGGCGGACGCCTTCACGGGGACGGTCTGGCAGGACCCCATCGTCGACGCCCCCGCGCCGGCGCGCATCCGCGCGGCCCGCGTGAGCTTCGAGCCCGGCGCGCGCACGGCCTGGCACACCCATCCCTTGGGCCAGACCCTGCACGTGCTCTCGGGCGTCGGGCGCTTTCAGACCTGGGACGGGCCGGTGATCGAGATCCGGGCCGGCGACAGTTTATGGATCCCGCCGGGCGAGAAGCACTGGCACGGTGCCGCGCCCCGCACCGGCATGGTCCATCTCGCGATGCACGAGGCCGACGGGGGCGCCCATGTGACCTGGCTCGAACACGTCACGGACGAGCAATACGCGGTGGAGCCGGGCGCCTGACAGGGCAGGGATGGCGCCGCGTCAACGGACGACGAGGGCGGTGATCGCGATGAGGGCGATCTCGCCGCAGATCACGCCGGCGATCACGGAGCGCCTGAGCGCGAAGAAGGCGAGGAGACCGACGAGCACGCTGCCGAGGCGCCCGGCGAGGGGCACCAGGGCGAGCGGCTCGCTCGGAGCGATCAGGAGCTTCGCGACCACGCCCGCGAGCAGTGTGGTCGCCACGGCCCGCACCCAGACCAGAATCTCGGAGCGGTCGTCGAGCCCGCGCGCCAGCACGACGCCGAGCATCCGCCAGATCTCGGTCGGCAGGAAGCCGACGAGCACGACCACGAGGTAGGGCCAGAGCGGCCCCGCAAGAGCGGCCAGGTCCGTCATGGCCGCCTCGGACCTGCGTCTGCGCGGGCTCGCGGGGAGGCGCGGGCGCGGTCGGTCATCGCGCGCCCCGCTGCCGGCGGCCGATGAGATAGGCCGCGGTGCCGCCGACGAGGCCGGTGGCGAGGAGGTCGAAATCGCGCCCGATCAGGCCCGTGAAGACGGGCGCGAGCGCGAAGCCGAGCAGGATCGCGCTCCAGTCCGCGACCGTGCGGGCCCCGGCCGAGAGCGTCATCGTGAAGAACACCGGCGTGAGGAAGATCAGCCCCGCCCCGAGCGGCGTCGGCACCGTGCCGGCGAGATAGTAGCCGAGCCCGGTGAGCAGGGCGCTGACCCCGATCGTGGTGTTGGCGAAGCCGAAATAATAGGCGAGCCGCTCCTCGGCCGGCATCGCGGGCAGGCGCCGCAGGCTCTCGGTCCAGACCGTGATCGCGATGTAGTGGGCGATGAGAAGCTGCAGCGCGAGCCCCTGGCCGGGGCGCCGCAGCAGCGGCAGGAGCGAGATCGTCATCGGCAGGAAGCGGATCGACGACAGGCAGATCACCACCGCGAGCGCCGGCAGCGCGGCGCCGGCCGCGAGTCCGCCATAGAGGATCACCTGGGCGGGGCTGGCCCAGATCAGCAGCGTCGAGAGCATGGCGGCGCCCGCCGGGTGGCCGACATCGTGGGCGAGGCTGCCGATCCCGAGCACCGAGAGCCCGACGACCCAGGCCGGCAGCATCAGGGAATCGCGCATGCCGAGCCAGAAGGCCGACCGGCCCGATCGGGAGCGGGGCTGCGGCCCGGTCGAGGCATCTCCCGTCTCGCACCGGGAGGCAGAGCGCTTCACCAGATCGTCTCCCCTTGGTCCGGCTCCCGCCGGTGCGGCGACAGGGCGGGCGCGGCACGCGGGCCCGCTCCCCGGCCCCGGGTCATGTCTCCTGCCGCCGCCTGTGGCAAGCGCTGCCGGCGCATGCCTGTTGCGCCCTCCTTTTGTTCGATATAGAGAACGATAATCCCTCACTAAGAACAGAAGGTGTCGGCATGGCGGAGCGTTCGGACCCGGTTCTGGATTGGCACACGGACACGCGCCTCGTCCACGAAGGCTCGATCCGCAGCGAGTTCGGCGAGACCTCCGAGACGCTCTATCTCACGCAGGGCTTCCTCTATCCGAGCGCCGAGAGCGCCGAGGCGCGTTTCCTCAACCAGGAACCGGGCTACAGCTACAGCCGCTTCTCGAACCCCACCGTGACGATGTTCGAGGAGCGTATGGCGGGGCTGGAGGGCGCCGAGGCTGCGCGGGCCACCGCGACCGGCATGGCGGCCGTCACCGCCGCGATGATGGGTCAGGTGCGGGCGGGCGACCATGTGGTGGCGGCGCGGGGCCTGTTCGGCTCCTGCCGCTGGGTCGTCGAGGACCTGCTTCCGCGCTTCGGCGTCGGCTGCACGCTCGTGGACGGCACGGATCTCGACGCCTGGCGCCGGGCGGTGCTCCCCGAGACGAAGGCCTTCCTGCTCGAGAGCCCCGCGAACCCGACCCTCGAGGTGATCGACATCCGGGCGGTCGCCGACATCGCGCACGAGGCGGGCGCGACTCTCACCGTCGACAACGTGTTCGCGACGCCCCTGTACCAACGTCCGCTCCGGCTCGGGGCCGATTGCGTGGTCTATTCGGCGACCAAGCACATCGACGGGCAGGGCCGGTGTCTCGGCGGGGTGATCCTCGGCTCGCAGGCTTTCATCGAAGAAAAAATACAGCAATTCCTGCGCATGACGGGGCCGACGCTGTCGCCGTTCAACGCCTGGGTGCTGCTGAAGGGCCTCGAGACCTTGAGCCTGCGGGTCGAGCGCCAGACCCGCACCGCGGGATATTTGGCCGATGCGCTCCACGACCACCCCAAGCTCGCCCGCCTCACCTATCCCGGCCGGCCCGACCACCCGCAGGCGGCGCTCATCGCGCGGCAGATGCTCGGCCCCTCCACCATGGTCGCGCTCGATCTCCGCGGCGGAAAGGAGGCGGCGTTCGCGTTCATGAATGCGCTCCGGCTCGTCAGGATCTCGAACAATCTCGGCGACGCCAAGAGCCTCGTGACCCATCCCGCGACCACGACGCATCAGCGCTTTTCGCCCGAAATCAGGGCCGAGATGGGGATTTCCGAGGGGCTCGTGCGGTTGTCGGTCGGACTCGAGCACCCGGACGACCTCCTGCGCGATCTCACGCAGGCGCTCGACCGCGCCTGAGCGGCGCCGCGGACCGCCCGGTCCAGAGCGGACCAAAACGGACCAAAACGGTGTCACGGCGACACCGCGGGCCGCGCAGGGCCGCCCGGCGGTCTTCCCCTCAGCCGATGCGCTCGAACAGGATGTCCTGCGCGCCCTCCCACAGGGTCTTCTTGCCGAGCGCCACCAGATTCTCGCGGCCCTTGGTGACCGTCATGAAGTGGTTGCCGGCGAGCTGCCCCATCTTGCTCGCGAAGCGCACGCCGCCATAGGCGAGGAGGAACTCGGTCTCGCTGAAGCCGCCGGGATAGAGGAGGAAATCCCCCGGCGCCGGGAAGCTCGTGGCGTTCTCGAAGCCGAGGCCGAAATCCTGCTCGCCGAGCGGGATCCAGCAGCCCTCGCCGCTCCAGCGCACGTGGATGATGCGCTCGCGGTAGGGGAGGATGCTCAGGAACAGCGCGCAGGTCTTCGGCGCGTCCTCGCGCTTCAGCTCCGCCTCGAACGCGTACCCGCCCGCCTGGATGCGGATGTCCGCCATGATGGGTCTCCCGGTCTGGCCCCGCCTCGCGCGGATACGGGGATGGAATGAGGGCGCCGCCGCCCGATGCGACGCCCTTCATGGACGGGACCCGCGGCGCCGTCCAGAGTCCCCGCTCAGGGAGCGGTGGACGCGCCGTGGGGGCTGCGCGCCTGGCTGAACGCCGCAAACGGCAGCGCCCCCCGGGGAGGGGCGCCGCCGTCGCGCGGAACGCGACAAGGACGGGGGGATGCGGGCGCCCGCTGGAAGGCGCCCCAGCCCCTCAGTGCAGGCGCCGGCGGTCCTCAGCGCTTTCGTGCTCGTTCCAGGCGGCGAGCACATGGGCCGCGAGGCCCTCGTCGCCGAGGCGGCCGCTCAGGTCCTGGTAGAGGGCCTGCTGCGTGGTCAGCTCGATCAGGAGGATCCGGGCGGATTCGTCCCGGTTGACCCGGGCGGCGGCATAGCGGTCGAAGGCGGCGGAGAGCTCCGCATAGGCGAAGGCGACCGCGGCGGTGCGGTACATGCGGGTCTCGTCCTCCTCGACCGCGCCGGTCGCGAGGTCACGCATGCGCACCAGGAACCCTTCGCCGTCTTCGATGACCTCGTAGCGGAAGGCCGATCCTTCCGAAGCGCCGATGAACATGAGAGCCTCCAGCCGCTCGTCGATGGGTTAACAATGGGTTACCGCGCGCCGCGCCTCTGTGTTCTGGCGCACACGAGCGACCGCAGCGGCGCCGGGCCCTTCGAGGGCGGCGGGCCCTGGCGAGGCACGGGCAACGGCACGGCCGGCCTTCCCGGGGTTCGCGGGCCGTGCCCCGGCATGGACCCAGGGCGGGGTCCTCACGGTTCAGGGCCTCTGCCCCGGCACGGGCGCAGGGCGGGATCTTCACGGTTCGTTAGCCATGCTTCACGATGGTCGGGCAGGCGCGGCCGCCCCGCTCCCGCCGCAATGCTCGGATGGGAGAGGCGGCCGCGCCGGCGCGGATACGCCGTGCCGGGGCCTCGGCGGCCCTCGAGGACGCGGCCCGCGCGACGGGGACCGGGAGTGCCGATGACGTCATGTGTCCTGACGGGGCTTCGCGCCGCCGCGGCCGCTCTGGCCCTGGCGGGCCCAACCGTCCTGGTGGGCCGGGGCGTCCTCGCGGGTCCGGCCGTCCTGGTGGGCGCGGCCGTTCTCGCAGGCCCGGCGTTCGCGGCCGCGCCGGTCAAGAAGCACGAGGCGCCGATTCCGACGGCGACGCTGGCGCTGATGAAGCAGGCCGGCACCACGCCGGCCGCGCCGCTCCTGATCCGGATCTACAAGAAGGAAGCCGAGCTCGAGGTCTGGAAGCGCGCCGCCGCGGGACGGTTCGTGCGCCTCAAGACCTTTCCGATCTGCCGCTGGTCGGGCCAGCTCGGGCCGAAGCGCCGCGAGGGCGACCGCCAGGCCCCCGAAGGCTTCTACGCGATCACGCCGGGTCTGATGAACCCGCACTCGGCGCATTACCTCTCCTTCGACACCGGCTTCCCGAACGCCTACGACCGGGCGCACGGCGCCACCGGCTCGGCCCTCATGGTGCACGGCACCTGCTCCTCGGCGGGCTGCTACGCCATGACGGACGAGGGCATCGGCGAGATCTACGCCCTCATGCGCGAGGCCTTCGAGGGCGGGCAGCGGGCGATCCAGCTCCAGGCATTTCCCTTCCGCATGACGCCTGAGAACCTCGTGCGCCACCGGCTCGACCCGAACATCGGCTTCTGGCGCCAGCTCAAGGAGGGCTCCGACCGCTTCGAGGCCACGGGCGAGGAGCCCCTCGTCACCGTCAGGGCCGG
>JAESGR010000286.1_pt1 | contig 56501 bp, 52 predicted proteins | sample 9269771 | NCBI WGS metagenome assembly JAESGR01 (sample SAMN15739572, study PRJNA653492) | algae metagenome | isolation source: Chroococcus sp. CMT-3BRIN-NPC107 and co-occurring heterotrophs from well... | place: USA: Clark Mountains Wilderness, California | collected 2010-04-18 | reverse complement strand
CGCCTTGCTCGCGACTACGAGCGCCTGCCTGAAACGGGCCTCGCCATGATCCACACCGCCATGAGCCGCATCATGCTTCGACGCCTCGCATAACCTCCTCCAGCCACTTTGCGGACAGTCAGTGAGAGCCCGTTTGAGAATGGGTTGGCTGGACGATCTGGCTGTGGTGGAAGCTCGGGATGTGGACCCGAGAAAGCCGTGGCCGCCTGTCGGCTCTGCCGACATCTCTCCGAGGGATTGGGCTGAAGGCCGATGGTCGAGATTGCCCGCAAGACCAGGCGGTGTCCCGCTGATCTGACCGAGGAGGCGTGGCAGCGGATCCAGCCGCTGCTGCCGGCCGAGCCCAGGCGCGGGCGCAAGCCGACGACGGACCTGCGGGAAGTGCTCAACGCGATCCGCACCATGGCGCGCAGCGGCGGTGGCTGGCGGATGCTGCCGAAGGACTTTCCCCTTGGCCGACCGTGTACTGGTGGTTCCGCCGCTTTGTGCGGTTCCTGCTGTTCCGCACGATCCACGACGTGGCAATGATGCTGGATCGCGAACAGGCAGGTCGAGAAGCCAGCCCGTCCGGCGGCATTCTCGACAGCCAGTCGATCAAGGCGCCGCATGGGGTAATCAGGGGCTATGACGCCGGCAAGAAGGTCATGGGCCGCAAGCGGCACACCGCGGTGGACACGGGTGGCCGGCTGCTGATGGTCAACCTCACCTGCGCCGATGTCTCGGACAGCGCTGGAGCTCAGACGATCCTGGCCGCGATCCGCAAGCGCTGGCCCTGGCTCAAGCACCTGTTCGCCGATGGTACCTACGACCAGGGCAGGCTGATGAGCAAGGCCGCCTTCCTCGACTTCGTCGTCGAGATCGTCCGGCGGATGGATCACGAGCCGGGCTTCAAGGTCCTGCCGGTGGTTCGTCCAGCCCATAGCGCGATGCCTGACGCTGACGGTGGAACGGGACCTCCGTGCGCCAGCTGCGCTCGTTTGCCAACCACGTTGCGAATGGCCCGGTACAGGCGCCCTCCGACCAGACCAGTTCCAGCCGAGGCCATGCCGCCATGGGTGCGGCCTCGACCATTTGTCGTGCACCCACTGTGTCGTGCACCCACTGTGTCGTGCAGGCTGGCAGCGTGAATGTGCGCCAGGAGGATCAGGCCCGACACGTCCACCAGGATGTGCCGCTTGCGCCCGAACGTCTTCTTGCCGGCATCAAAGCCACGCTTGGGACCACCGGCACCTGTTGCCCTTACTGCTGGCGAATCCACGATCGCGGCGGACGGCTCCCGGTCTCGCCCCGACTGCTCACGGGCATGCTCGCGCAACCGCTCGTGCATGCGCCGCAGCGTGCCGTCTTTGCGCCAGCGGGTCAGCTGCGAGTGCACGGTTGGCCATGGAGGGAAGTGGCGCGGCAGCATGCGCCAAGCGCAGCCAGAATGAACAAAATAGAAGATGGCTTCCGCCATAACCGGGCGCGGCCACCTCGGCGGGCGCCCGAGGTGGGATGGTGGCGGAAGAAGCGGCTCCAGTGCCGTCCATTCCGCGTCACTCAGATCGGAAGGATAGGGTCGATCAGGCATGGCGCTCTCCAGCTACGACACGCCTGACCAACGTACGTGATGGCCAACCAGCGACTTTGCCGACAGTCAATGAGCGTTTCACGGCAGTCTCCTGTGGGCCGAAGAGTGCACGCTTCGCGCGCCGTTGCTGGAGAAGCACGAGCTATGGCTGCCCGCCGACGCGGCCAAGGCGACTGGTCGCCCGATGCGATCTTCTACCGCTCGCACCCTGGCTGCCCATGGCGGCTGCTGCCGCTCGCGTACCCGCCGTGGCGGAGCGTTAACACGCAGGTCCAGCAATGACGGAACAGCCTTACGTTCCACGGCGCGCACGAGTGGCGCCGCCACTTTGTCCCGTTGCTGCAGGCCGAGCCCAGTGCTGTTTCCTCGACGGCCGCACGGCCAGAACGACTGGCGGTGATGGACCAGGGCTTGGCGAAGACGGTGCCGATCAGGCGCAAAGCCGCAAGTGTTACCTGCAGGTCAACAGGTTAGGCCTCGTGCTGCTCGTGTGTGTCGATGTAGCGGATTGCCGATCGAGCCCCGTGCGCAGATGCTCTTGAGCACCCCCAGCCACGGCCGTCTGCCGCAGCTCAAGTAGGCGTACGGGCCGATGCCACCTGGAATGCAGCATTCGCATCGCAGCTCTGGACCGAGCGAGGCTGGCGCCTGGAGGTACAGCACCACTCGAATTGTCGGCTCCGGCACTGTGGCCTGGAGGAACAGACGAACAAGTTTTGCGGCCTGCCCAGGCGCCTGCGCTGCCTGGTGGGCCTTGTACCTCCGAGAGCCGGAACACTGGTCTGCCGGCCGATGATGAGTGGCGGAGACATTCGTCGCACGGGCTGGACCAGCCGCGGCGGTGCTGCAGGAACCATGTGTGGCTACCTCGTACGACCGAGATCACGGCCTGCGCCGCCATGAGCCGGACCAAGCTGACAAGCTGGCACGATCCACAGCTTGGGCCCTTCAAGAGCGTTTCGAGTGCCGTCGCCCCCCGATGGCGGCAGGTGGCATGACAGATCAGGGCATGCTCTCATTCCGGCTGCACGCGGCGGAGAAGAGCGGCTTCGTCGCTGCGATGTTGTGCCCGTTCGGCTGCAGCCATCGTCTGCGCGCGGGAGCGGCGCTCGAGAGCCAGTTCGATCTGGCGGCAGTGCAGAAGATCCTGCCGGACATTTTCCTCTAGCGAGCGCCTGAGCGCCTGCAGGCGCCGCATCTCGGCCTTCCACCGTGTCGAGCACATGCGCGCACCTGTCACGGCACTCCCCTGCAGGCGTAGCGCGTCGGCGGTATCGGGCATTCCTCCGGCCGAATGGATGCCGGTCCACACGGCGCGTTCCTCCATCTCGGCCCTGACCTCCGCATCGAGCGTTTCTGCCAGTGCGCGACGGGTGGCATCCATCTCCATGCGACGAAGCCTTGCCAGCACCTGAAGCGGCCGGAGCGGGTTCATGAGAACTGGCCGCCGACGGCGGTCGCCAGCGCGGAAGCCTGGGCCCGACCTGGCGGGAAGGGAGAGCTTCCAAGCGCTTCGGCGAGCATCCGCCACTCCGCCCCTGGCACCCATGGTTCGTCCGCCTCCTGCCGAAGAAGGGCTTCCAGGGCTGGTTGGCGAAGGATCGCTTCATCCAGCTGCGCATCCGTCCCGCCACGATAGGCCCCGAGCTTGATCAGCTCCGCCATGTCCGCGTGAGCACGCAGAAGGCTGCGCGCTCGCTGCACGAGTGCCCGCTCCCCGGCCTCATAGCACCCGGGTGCGCTGCGCGAGATCGACCGGAGCACGTCGATGGCGGGAAACCGACCGCTTTCCGCGATCGAGCGGCTGAGCATGACATGGCCGTCGAGGATTCCACGGACGGTGTCGCTGACCGGCTCGTCGTCATCGTCGCCCTCCACGAGCACGCTGAACAGGCCGGTGATCGTGCCGCGGTCCCTGCCCGGGCCAGCGCGCTCCAGCAGGCGCGGCAGCTCGGCGAACACCGAGGGCGGATAGCCGCGCGTGGCCGGCGCCTCGCCCGCGGCCAGATAGATCTCCCGCAGGGCCATGGCGAAGCGCGTCACGCTGTCCATGAGGCAGAGGACGTTCAGGCCTTCGTCGCGCAGCGCCTCTGCGACGGCGAGCGTGAGATAGGCTGCCCGGCGCCGCAGCATCGCGGGCAGGTCCGACGTCGCCACCACGACCACGCTGCGATCGCGGCCTGCCTCGCCCAGCGTGTGCTGAAGGAACTCGCCGACTTCACGGCCTCGCTCGCCGATCAGGCCAATCACGAGCGCGTCGGCATTCGTCTGGCGGGCGATCATCGACAACAGGGTGGACTTGCCGACGCCGGAGCCAGCGAAGATCCCGAGCCGCTGCCCGGCGCGGCAGGGTGTGAAGAGGTTCATCGCCCGGACGCCCAGATCGAGCCTCGGACCGAGAGGCCTCCGCTCGAAGGCGGGCAGCGCACGAGCCTGCAGGGGATAGGCAAGCCTCCCCTCGGGAAGATTGGCCCTCCCGTCCAGCGGCTTTCCCATGGGGTCGACCACCCGTCCGAGCCAGGCCCGTGACGGCCGGACCTCGGCGAGTTGGGCATCGGCAACAACCCTGCTGCCGAACCGGACCCCGCCGACCTCGTCATAGGCTACCAGGCGCACGCCGTCCGGGCTGAACCCGACGATCTCGGCGAGGACGGACTGCTCGCGGTCGAAGCGGGTACCGCCCGATGGGATGCGCTCGATCCGGCAGACGTCACCAATGCCGGCACGCTCGTGCAGCCCACCTGCCAGCAGGCTGCTGGCGAGACAGTGCCGCACTCGCCCTCCGAGTGTCGGTCGTGCATGACCCGCCGCAGCACTGATGATGCTTTCGACACTTGCCACGACATCTTCGACCAGATGCATAAAGACATACCGCGAATGCTCGTATGAGCTGCTTCTTGTGATTGAACAGCAATTAGCGGTTGCTGCCCGCGACAACTGGTGGTTGTTTTCTGGGGCGATGGGCAACAACCGGTCCGCCGCACCCGACTTGGTGGAGGATAGGCAGCCTCCATTAACAGGGGATTAACGAAGCACACGCTATGGTGGCTGCAGTTGAGCCCGGGCGATGGTGGAGAAGGTGATGCGTGCGTTGGTGATCGAGGACGATCCGGTGTCGGCGAAGCTCATCGAGCACGCCCTGAAGTGTGACGGCATCGTCATCGAGCCAGCCGATCACGGAGAGGACGGGATCGAGCTGGCGAAGCTGTACGACTTCGACATCATTGTGCTCGATCTGCGCCTGCCCGACATGGAGGGCCATGAAGTCGTGCGGCGCCTGCGGGCAGCCCGGATCCAGACGCCGATCCTGATCCTGTCCGGCCGGAACGATATCGACGAGAAGGTACGGGCACTCTCGATGGGCGCCGACGACTATCTCACCAAGCCGTTCGCGCGTGCCGAACTCAATGCCCGGATTCAGGCCGTGGTCCGGCGTGCCAAGGGCCATAGCGAGTCGGTCATCACGACCGGCAGGCTGGTGGTCAACCTGGACACCCGCGTGGTGGAGATCGACGGGGTCCGCCTGCACGTGACAGCCAAGGAGTACAGCATCCTCGAGCTGCTCTCGCTTCGAAAGGGCACGACGCTGACGAAGGAGATGTTCCTGGATCATCTCTATGGAGGAATCGACGAGCCGGAACTGAAGATCATCGACGTCTTCATCTGCAAGCTGCGCAAGAAGATCGCGCTGGTCACCGGTGGGGACCATTATATCGAGACCGTCTGGGGCCGCGGCTATGTCCTCAAGGAGCCCGAGCTGGCGCAGTGCGCATGAAGGGCCATCCCGGCCTCGTCGTCCGGCGGTCCGATCGCCGGCTCGCACGGCGGCGCCTTGCGGCCTCCCGCGTCTTGGGCTGGTGGCAACCGGCGGTCCATCGGACGCAGCCGTGACGTGCGAGCATCCTGCATCACCTGCACGCTCTTGCGGCCCCCAGCGTTGCACCGGCCGACATTACGCCGTGCCAGACGTCCGCTCGAGTTGCTCGAACAGGCTCGCGAACCCGAACCCGCTGCCGGCCAGTTGAGGGCCAAGCCCACCGATCAGATGATGTGGCGAATGGCTCAAGGCGACAGCCCGCCCGCGCGGAGGGTCTTGCGCATCGAGGAGCGATGGGTTGCGCTTGGTGGCGGGGCGGAGGAGCCCGATGGGCTTGCGGCCACGGCGCCAGTCGGGCGGAGGCCCGGACCAGGGTCCAGATCATGGGCGAGCGTCGGCCGATATGCGTGACCAGGCTGCCCAGGATCGGCAGGCCCGGTCAGGCCGGCCGCCAAGTGATCGGTACATGGCCGGGCTGCCTTCCGACCTCGGCCAGCCAGCGGCGAATGGCGACGAAAGGCGACAGGTCGAAGCCGCCCTCCTCCGCGACATGCGTATAGGCATAGAGCGCGATGTCGGCGATCCCGTAGCAATCGTCGACAAAGAAGCGTCGATCGGCCAGGTGGGCCTCCATCAGGGCGAGCGCCTGTTCGCCCCGGGCCCGCAGGGCAGGCAGCTCCGCCTGACGGCCGCAGCCCGGTGCCAGCCGCGCGATGTAGCGGGCCACGGCGATGTAAGGCTCGTGGCTGTACTGCTCGAAGAACAGCCACTGCAGAGTCTGGGCCCGCTCCAGCCGCCCCGACGGCCAGATCACGCTGTCGTGGGCAAGGTAGAACAGAATGGCGCCGCTTTCCGTAAGTGCGGTGCCGTCTTCCAGCTGGAGGAACGGGATCTTGCCGTTCGGGTTCAGCGCCAGGAAGGCCGGCTTGCGCGTTCCTCCCTGCAGGATGTCATGCTCGACCAGCCTGAACGGGATCCCCAGCTGGTGCAGGAGCAGCCTGACCTTGTAGCCGTTGCCGGACGGCAGGTAGTCGTGGAGCGTCAGCATGCCGGCGTCCCTGCGGCCTCAACCGGCCGCGATCGTCTCCCAGCCGCCCGAGGCGCCGGCGCGGAACACGGCGTCGATCACCCGCATGTTCTTCAGGCTGTCCTCAAGCGGCACGGGCTGCACGTTGTTCTCGATGATGGCCTTGGCGAACGCGTCCATCATGATGCCGTACTGGTCGCATACCGGGACCTCGACGATCTCCCGCTCCTCCTGGCGGAATTGCCCGGTGTCCAGGATCAGTCGGCAGGGCCGGTCGTTCGGGGCGTTGAACGGGATCTCGACCTCGACATGGCCCTTGTCGCCGACGAACACCATGGTCTGGCGTGGCGCCATCTGGGTGCCGTAGGTGAAGGTGCTGGCGAAGCTCCCGAAGTCCAGGATGACGGAGCCGCGCCGGTCGATCCCCGTCTTGGGATCGTGGTCGAGCACGGCAGCGACGCGGGTGGGCTCCAGGCCGGTGACGAAGCGCGACGTGGTGATCGGGTAGCAGCCAATGTCGAGCAGGCCGCCTCCTCCCCATTCCTTCACGTTGCGGACATTGGCGGGATCGTTGTTGAAGTAGGAGAAATGGCCGGTGATCGCGCGCAGCTCGCCGATCCGGCCGCTGTCCAGGATGCTGCGCACCTTGTGCCATTGCGGATGCGTCCGGACCATGAACGCTTCCTGGATCGCCCGGCCGGTTCGGTCACGGACCGGGAGCAACCGTGCCGCATCAGCCTGGTCAAGGCCCAGCGGCTTCTCGCACAGCACATGCTTGCCGGCTTCTGCCGCCCTGATCGTCCAGCCGACATGCTCATGGTTGGGCAGCGGGTTGTAGATGACGTCGATGTCGGGATCGGCCAGCAGTTCCTCATAGGAGCCATAGGCCCTGGCCAGGCCGAGATCGGCTGCCGCCGCCTTGGCCTTGTCCAGGCTGCGCGAGGCAATCGCCACCGGCTCCGCATAGTGGCAGTCATGCATCGGCGGGATGACCTTGGTGGTCGCGATCCGGGCAACTCCCAGAATGCCGACCTTCAGTTTTGTCATCGAACCACCTCCGCGTGTCTGCCACTAGGGCCCGGTTTGACGGCAGGCGGGGCCGGGATCAAGCCCGCATCACCGCCGTTGCAGGAAGTCCGCGACCTCGAGCAGGACCAGTTCGCTGGCATCGGCGCGATCGACGAACCGTCCGGCGGAGAACGGCAGGTTGTTGTCGTTGCCGACCACGATATGCCGTTCGTCCACCATGTCGACGTTCTCGATCGTCACGAACGGGAAGGTGAACCGGCCGTTCCGGCTTCCCTGCCGGGCCAGCCCCCCCGGATCGGCGATGTCCATCAGGTCGATCTGGGCGATCTTGCGAACAGGCTCGCCCGCCTGGCCGAGCTCGATCAGGAAGACGCGCTTGAACGCGGCCGGTTTGGCGATGCAGGCCGGCGTCACCTCGCCCTGGTACGAGTCCTGCGGTTCACCTTCCAGATTGTCGCGTTCGAGCACCAGGCCGCGTGTCGCGTCGATCATGTTGAAATCGCCGATGGCGTTGCCGTCCATCTCCAGCGGGTAGAGCCAGGAGCGGCCGCTCCAGGAACGCGAGCCCACGTCGAATTCCAGGATGCGGAGCGCCTCCTTGTTCTCGACCCTCTCCGGTCTGCCGGCCTCATCGAGCAACGGACCTTCCAGCAGCGGGTAGAGGAACCGGCCGTCCTTCGACAGCGCCATGCCCTCGATACCCTTGGATCGTTTGAGGTCGAAGCCGACGGCACCAGGCGCTGGCGGCAGCAGCATGGCCGGGTGGTCGGGCGAGCGGACCGACCTGCCGTCGACCTCGATCGCGACCAGCGACAGCAGCCTGCCGGAGCCGTCCACCTCCAGCAGATAGGGCCCGAACTCCTCGCCGATCCAGTAGGTCTCGCCGACCGGCTGGATGCTCTCGGGGTCGAAGTCGGCGCCGGTGAGATAGCGCTCGCGCGTGGTCTCGGTGGTGATGCGGAATGGAACGACCTTGTCCGGATCACGCAGGAAGACGGTGCGCGCGCGGCGAAGCCTGTTGTCGCTCCACGTGGCGTCGATCTCGTGGAACATCAGCAGCGAGTCCGGCGAATTGGCCTTGGCGCCGAAACCGTTGTCGGTCAGGACCAGGAACCGGTCCCGGCCGAGCGCGCGGATCCCGGACAGCCCCTGCACCGCCTGGCCCACGAAGGGGAAGGCCAGCCCGGTTGGCCGAACCTGGCCACCCGCCGTGGTCGTGGCCTCCACGCTGCCCGGCTCGTCGACGCGCGCGCCGCCGGGTGCCGCGAACTTGCCGGACACGAGGAAGAAGGCCGGCGCATCGGCGGGCGGTGCCACCATCGTCATCGCTGGAAGCAGCGCCTGGCTCGCCAGCCTGGCCTGCACCAGGTCGGCCGCTCCGGCTGGGGCGCCCAGAGCCAAGGTCATGCTCAAGGTGAGTGGTAGACTGAACGCGCGCATCGAATCCCCTGGCAGCCGACGATCGGCAGCCGCGGGACTAGCGCCTGCGCGTGACGCAGCGATGACCGTCCGCGATTCGACTCAGCGGGCTACGTCATCCAGCTCCGGAAGCAGGACGACGCTTTCCTGCTCGTTCGGGTCGGTCCTGGCGATCACGGCGACGCAGCCTTCCGTGTCGCTGGCATTGTAGGGCAGATGCGGCATGTCGGCCGGGATATAGACGAAGTCGCCCGCCTCGGCGAACAGGTGCTCCCGCAATCCCTCGCCATACCACATGCCCGACCGGCCGCTCAGGACGTAGAGGGCGGTCTCGTGCGCGGCGTGCTTGTGCGCCTTGGCCCTGGCACCCGGCGGCATGTTCACCAGCTGCATGTGGATGCCCTTGGCCCCGACCGTTTCGGCCGAGATGGCCGGGGCGTAGGTGAGCGCCTGCTTGCCGACGAATGGCTGGCCGGCGCGCAAGGTGCGGCAGGTAGGTCTGGGGGCCCGCCCCTGATCGAACGGCATCCCGATCGTCCCTTTCTCGGCCTTCGTCCCGGATCCGGCGCGGCCGATGTCGCCGGCCGCAGGTCATCACACTGCCGCAGCCCGACGACAAGCCTCTCCATGCCGCGATCAGCTCTCGCGCAGCCAGAGCGACCTGACGGCGTGGTCGCCGCCCTTGCACATGACGAGGGCAGCCCGGTTGCGGGTCGGCAGGATGTTCTGTCGGAGGTTGACCAGGTTGACCCGCCGCCAGATCCCGCGGGCTACCTCCACCGCCTCCTGCTCGCTTAGCGAGCGATAGTGGTGGAAATACGAGGTGGGCCGCTGGAAGACGGTGCGCTGCAGGATCAGGAAGCGCTGGATGTACCAGCGTTCGATGTCGGCCTCGTCGGCATCGAGGTAGATCGAGAAGTCGAAGAAATCAGAAGCGACCACGGAACTGGCCCGGCTGGTCCCGGCGGACGCGAGCTGCAGGACGTTCAGCCCCTCGAAGATCAGGATGTCCGGCCGCCGCACGGTCTGGAATCGGTCGGGCAGGACGTCGTATGCCTCGTGCGAGTAGACGGGGGCCTGCACGGCTGCCTGGTTGGCGCGGACGCTGGCCAGGAAGGCGATCATCTGCGGCAGGTCGTAGCTCTCCGGGAAGCCCTTGCGGTCCATGAGGCCGCGCGCCTGCAGGTCGGCGGTCGACAGGAGGAAGCCGTCGGTCGTCACCAGGTCCACCGTCGGATGGTCCGGCCACTTCGCCAGCAGCGCACGCAGGACGCGGGCGAACGTGCTCTTGCCGACCGCGACGCTGCCGGCCACGGCGATGATGTAGGGCCGCCGGATCGCAAGCCGGCCCAGAAAGTCGTCGGTCACCCGCGTCAGGCCGCGCGCCGCCGAGACGTGCAGGTTGAGCAGGCGGGTCAGCGGAAGATAGATCTCCTCCACGTCCTTTTGCGAAACCGTGCCGCTGATGCCCTGCAGACCCGCCAGATCGGCCTCGTCGAGCGTCAGGGGCACGTTGGCCCGCAGGCTCGCCCAGCTGCGCCTGCTGAACATGGTGTGGCTGCGCAACGGAGCCCGGTCGGGCGCCGGCATCGCGACGTCGTTCGAAGCCAATGGCGCCGCTCCTGTGCACCGGGGGTCTGCGATCGACCATCGCCGACCATCGTCACGCGCAGATAGAGGCTGGACCATCAAGGGTCGAGTCCGGATCAGAACAGGCTGAGTTGCCCTGCCAGGTTCGGCCGGCAGAACAGGTCGGTGCGCATCGGCATCTGCCGCCACGCAAGCCCCTGCCTGGCCATCGCCGCGCGGAACCTTTGCGCGATCAACCTGGCAAAGATCCCCTCCCCGCTCATGCGCGACCCGAACCCGGCGTCGTTCAACCTGCCGCCGCGGACCTGGCGGATCAGGGAAAGCACATGGCCTGCACGCGCCGGCCGGTGCGCCTGCAGCCAGCTCTCGAACAGGACCTTCACGTCCCCGGGCAGCCGCACCATCGTCCAGAAGGCACAGTCGGCCCCGGACTTTGCCGCCGCCGCCAGGATCGTCTCGATCTCGTGGTCGGTCATGCCAGGGATCACCGGCGCCACGTTCACGCCCACAGAAATGCCGGCCTCGCTCAACTGGCGCATGGCGTCCAGCCGCCTGGCCGGGGCGGAGCAGCGAGGCTCCATCGCACGCGCAAGATCGGCGTCCAGCGTCGTGATCGACATCTGCACCCGTACGAGTTGGTCCCTCGCCAGCCGCTGCAGCACGTCGATGTCGCGCACCACCGCAGCCGACTTGGTCACGATGCCGACGGGATGGCGGGTATCCGCCAGCACGCCCAGGACGGCGCGGGTGATGCCAAGGCGCCGCTCGACCGGCTGGTAGGGATCGGTAGCAGCACCCAGGGCGATCGGCTTGGGCACATAGGCCGGGTTGGCCAGCTCCGCCCTCAGCAGTTCGGCTGCCTCGTGCTTGGCAAAGATCTTCGTCTCGAAGTCGATGCCGGAAGAAAGGCCGAGGAAGGCGTGGTACGGCCGGGCATAGCAATAGATGCAGCCATGCTCGCAGCCCCGATACGGATTGATCGACTGGTCGAAGCCGATATCCGGCGACTCGTTCGTGGCGATCACCGAGCGTGTGCGGTCGGGAAAGACTTCCGTCTCCACGGATGGGGCCGCCATCATTTCGCCGAGACTTTCCCAGCCATCGTCGGCGGCCTCGCGGTCGTACCGCTCGAACCTGCCGCCCGGGTTGAGCGTGGCGCCTCTGCCTTTGTGGATGCGTTCCATCGCAAGAACATACCAGGAACATACACCACGGGCAACAGGTGGAACCTGGGTGAATGGACGTCGGTCCCTGCTCAGCCCGCCGTGGCGGCAGCCTGCTCTTCGGCCAGGCCCAGCGAGCGGAACGCGGCCAGCCGGGCAAAGCGCAGATGGAGCGAGCGCCGACGCGCCGACGCGAGAGCGAACGTCTGCATCGGCCGCACCTGCACGGCGTCATAGGCGTCGGCCACCAGGATACCCGGCTCCTCCGGCAGCAAGTCGAGCGGGAACTCCTCGGAGACCGCGAAGGCGAAGCAATCGCAAAAAGCGGCATAGGCCTGCCATTTGCGGTCGGTCAGGTAGTCGGCCGGGCACGACTTGATCTCGATGATGGTGATCCGGCCGTCCGGCCCCAGCGCCATCACGTCGGCCCGCCTGCCATCGGGCAGCGGCACCTCGGCCAGGGGTGCATGACCCGACTGCACGAGATGCCGGAGCACGCCCCGCGCAAGCGCGGCCGTCACGGCCGGCCGTGGCAACTGAACCGGCGGGCGCAGCACGACTTCGGCCGCCTCGGTCACGACACTTTCGGAATGGCTTGGCGGCAACAGTTTCTCAACCTTTTGCAGCGAACATCGTCCTAGTGGCGGATCCGGTGCCCGGCCATGTTCACGACCCCCATGGAGCGCTGGACATGTGTCGGAACGAGCGGTGACAAGAATCACAGCAGCACGTGCGGATCGGCAAGATGATTCAACGCGTCGGCGGCCAGGTGTTCATGCAGGCTGCCGCGAAGGATGACGTGTCATGCCTCTGCCAGGCCGGATCTTTCTGTTCTTGTTCGCGATGGCCGTGCTGGTCGGCCTGATGCTGGACAACCCGCGCCCGCTCGCCGTGCGCCCGCCCACCCATCTGGGTACCGCAACCGTCGATCAGCCGCTGATCGAGCTTCCCTCCTGAGATGCTGGTCGGCCCCGCAGGCGGCCGGCGATCCATGGTACATGACCGGCATAGGGCTGGCCTCGCCACGCCTACCGGGTCCACCCTCGGGATTGGAAAGGCGCATCGCCCGAACCAGCCGTCCCGAACCCTGGCAGCGAAGGCTGCACGGTGAACGGATCCGGTCGCGCGGGCGGCGCCACGACAGCATGCACCAGGGTTTGCCCCGCCCGGTAGGCGGCTCTTTGACGGTGAGGCACGTGCCTTGGGAGGATCTGCAACAGCCAGCTGCGGCCCTTGGCCCGCCCACCGGCTGCGCAGCTGGTCCGCCTCCCCTGTGGCTGAAGCGAACGCTGGTCGGGCGTCTTGGAGAGAGGCTTCGATCCCCGCGCTGCCGCGACAGCGGATCAGGGCTTCATCCTCGGGCATCGTCTCGAACCGGCAGGGTTCCTGCCGATCGGTACCGTTGAAGGAATCGTCGAAGCGCCGTTGGTCTCCTCGCATGCCGGTCTCGCAGCATGGCACCAGCCCGGGGCAGTCCGGCTCATCCCCGGGCGTCACGCGACCGCCCGCAAGAAGGCAGCATGCGCTGGACGCCGGTTCAAGGGACACCACCGCCCCCGCCCATGGTCGAGCCACATGCCAGACCCGACGCCTGACCTTCGAGCCTCGTGCGTCGGCAACTGGCAGACCGCCCAACTCTCATGTTGTTGCCGGCTCGGCCGCGCACGACATCTGGAGCTGTGGGCTTGTCCGTGGGCATCGGACTACGAGATGCCTCTCGGGACATGACCATCTCCAGCGCCACTGACGCCGGCAGCATGGCCTGTCTTGCCGCACGACCCGAACAGCAGGCCGGGATCGTTCCACCCGCAACGATCCGCGCCCCATCATGGTGCGAAAGGGCCTACAGCTTGCAGCGGTGCTCGCCGGCGCCGCGGACCCGCCCCCCTCGACTGGATCTGCGATCTTCTCGACCGGATCAGGCAGGAGGCCGAAACGCAGGACCCGCCCCCCTCCTGTCGCTGTCATGGCCAGCTGACGATGGTCAGGTCCTCTTTCCTCCCGAGAAGGAACGAGTCGAGGCGCAGCGCTGTTCAACATCCAGAGTTGAGGCGGACCATGGCGCAGACCGCCCATGCGAGTCCGGCTCCGAACGTCTGAAGGATGTCCCGCATGACCCGGAGCCTGGATTGGCGATGGATCGCGATAGGTGTCGCGATCATGTTCCTGGCGAACCTCGTGGCCAGCCTTTTGCTGATCCCGCTGATGGGCGACAGCCTGCCGGCCGAAGGCGCCGACCCCGAGGCCATGGCGGCCGGGATGAGCGACGGACGCCTGGCTTTGGGGGCGCTCCTCACGATCGCGAGCTTCGTGATCGGTGGCTTCATCGTCGGCTGGAAGTCCGCCGGGCGGACCATCCTGGAGCCTGCCATCTCCGCCGCCATCGCGGTCGTGATCGGGCTGCTCCTTTCCGGCGCCTTCACGATCGGCAACCTGCTCATGGGCGGCCTCGTGCCGTTCCTGGCCGGCCTGCTCGGCGGCTACCTGGGCGAGCGCGCCCAAGGCCGAGGGACGGCTGCCTCCATGTCGACCGGCACCACGACCACCGGCACCGCCGTCCCACCCCGCACCAGCACCCTGTCCGACCAGCCGGCCACCGGCACGCCCCGGCACCCCGACGCTACCGATCCGAGGCGATAGACATCTAGCCTCGCCCAGCAGCCGGCGAATCCGATTTTGGTAGGCGCCAAGCGCCCACGCAGAGAACTAGTCTGCGTCAACCTTTGCGCCGCCGTGTTGATCTCCGACCCGGTCCTTACGGAGGTTGATTGCGATGCATCCGTGCAGGAGCATTTGGGGACGGCCCGGCTGTATAGCGAACGTGCGGCTAGCATTGACCCTAGGAACCGAGGAGCGCTGCTAGCAGGCTCCTTGGCTTTTGCTGCTCAGTTCGCCGACTACTTCTCCTGATCGCACGGCAGCGTCTCTGCCAATGCGCGCACGGCATACGCCTCTGACCTTCCCCACGTTTCTGGATGGGCATCTGCCCAGTTCAGGAACGCGCGCACTCGCTGACCAGTGGTGCCCTTCATGATAGCGAGCGGCCCTTTGTAGTTCTTGTCGGCACAGTTGAGCTGCAGGGCGAAGCCCATGCCGGACATGAAGCCTAGGCAGTAGTAGGCATCCGGCGCATCAACGAGGGTATCTAGCGGTTCATCGCGAATTGAGAGTGATTCGGCGGTTCTACACTTGTCCCTGAGGGACTGGATGGTCCCCTCCACGGCCCACGCTGGACTAGTCGCCAGTAGTATCAGGGCCGCACCGAACTTAAGGTGGACCTTCATATCCAGTCAGCTTCCAGAGCCCACGTCATACTTGACCGTTCATATTGAAGGTGGAGCAGCCCTTCTTACGGTAGAAACATGATTTGGCTTCTCGGATCATCTGCTCGATGGAGGGGCGCTTGGCACGCTCTTCAACTGCTGCTGACACGTCGATAGGACCGCTTACCTGCGTAGCGAGGTGGAAGAGCATCACCAGTGACATGGTATTGTACTTTGCATCGCTCCCTAGCTTGACCAAGCGTTCGTCTCTGTAGCCGGCAATCGCTCCCCAGCGAGCCATCTCGTAGGCTTCCTACTTCAACTGGTCGAGCAGGGGAGCCACGCAGTCTGCTACAGCTTGACCAAATTCGATGGCTTCAAAAGGCTTTTAGATGCGACCCGGTAACTGATCTTAGTAAGCCTGACCCTCAGGCGGTCATAACCGAAGCTGTGCGACCGTAACGGTCCTTCGATCATGTACATCAAATCTGGGTGGAGGGACTTCGACGCCGCTGCCTCATAGAGGCTATGGCGGGTTCGAGAAACCGCATGTCCGGCGAGGAAATCCGAATCGTTCTTCGGGAGAGGCTGAGGTACAAGCTAAAAGGGTCCGGATCGTCAGGCTCTGACAGTACGGCAGATCACATTCCGCACATTGCCAGGAGATCCATTTGATTCCTCATGGCTTCCTAACCCTAAACGTCAGGAGGCACCATCACCTGAGGAACCCGCTAAGCCTTCGCATAGAAAGGCCGGTTTGGTGGGTGTACACAGACTCGAACTGTGGACCCGCTGATTAAGAGTCAGCTGCTCTACCAACTGAGCTATACACCCACCGGCGGTGGCGCGGAGATAGGGGAAGGCGCGGCGGGCGTCAACACCCCGGCGCCACGAAAGCGGTAGGGGATCGGCAAGGCAGCGTTGCGAGACCGTTGCGTAGAATGTCAGGCGCGGCTATCGAGGCCCAGGCGCGGGTGTAGCTCAGTGGTAGAGCAGTAGCTTCCCAAGCTACGTGTCGAGGGTTCAATTCCCTTCACCCGCTCCAAGCTCCCCTCATGTCGCCAGTCTCGCCGCCACCATGGCCATCATGTCCGCGGCCGAGCGCGACGCCTCCCCTTCGACCCGGCGGTAGGCCGCCACCACCGAACGCCCGAACGGCGTCAGCTCGGCACCGCCGCCTTGCGCGCCACCATGGCGGGAGGCGACCAGCGGGTCGGTGAACATCCGGTTCAACTCGTCGATCAGCGACCAGGCGCGCTTGTAGGACATGCCGAGCGCGCGCCCGGCCGCACTGATCGAGCCGGTCTCGCCGATCGCCTCCAGCAGCCTGACCTTGCCGGGACCCAACCGGCGCCCACCGACAAAATCAATCCGGACGCTGATCGACACCTGCATGCCATGGCCCTCCCGCCGCGCGCTCATCCTGCACGCAGGACGCGACGGTGCGAATGGCCGGCGTTCAGCCGCGGGCGTGCATGGGGACCAGATGGTTGTCCCAAGCCACGCGTGCCTGGGCCAGGTCGTTCGTCCGCCCGCTCGGCGCGTCGATCTCGATCAGACGCCCGGTACCGCTGCTGGCGATGAAGCGGCCGGCCGATCCTTCCGCGGCGATGCCGCAGCCATCCGGCAACGGGACCTCGTGGCGGATGGCCCCCTCGCCGTCCAGGATCAGGATGCGGTCGGCTCGCGGGCAGGACACCGCCAGCCATTGGCCGCTCGTGTCGAAGGCGATGCTGCCGGTATACTGGCGCAGCTCAGCCGCCCGTGGCCTCAACTCGTCGGCCAGCCGGAAGCCGCTGCCGTCCATGATCGCCACGAGCGGCACCTCGGCCAGGGGATCGCCCTGGAATTGGCAGGCGCAGGCGATGCGGCCCTGCGCATTCACCGACAGATGGCGCAGCGAGAGCTGGTGCAGGTCCCCTTCCAGCGGGAACTGCTCGATGAGCCGCCCCGATTCCATCTCCATGAGCGCCAGCGAGGGACGCATCGTGTCCAGGTTCAGCTTCAGGCGCTTGCTCTGCGGATGGCTCAGGATGCCGCCCACGGCCACCGCCAGGGTCTTGTTGTCCGGCATGACCGTCACGTCGTGCGGGCCGATGCCGTAGGCCGGCAGCTCCGCGAGCTTCCTGAACCCGTCCAGGACATCGTAGACCCCGAGTGCGCCGTCTTTGCCGTCGAACCGGTTCTCCACCGCGAGCAGCAGGCGTCCGTCCGGCGTGAACGTGCCGTGGCCGGCGAAGTGACGGCCCTGCTCGGTCTCGAACACCGCCATGCGCTCGCCCGTCGCTGTTGCGAAGGCCACGGCGAAGACGCCGGGACGCCTTGCGAACACGACCGCCAGGTCCTCGCTCGGATGGACCGCGAAGCTGTGGCCGCGTGCCGGCAGGTGAATGCCGAACGGGCTGTTGCCGTCCGGGGCAAGCCCGGCCGCACCGTCGCCGCCGACAGGCTCGGTACGGCAGCCCAGCCATCGCGGCGTGACCCCGCCATGCTCGGTCGCCGCCGCCATGGCCAGCACGGGATCGACGAACGGCAGGCCCGCCAGCATGTTCAAAAGCGGTCGGCGCGCGAGCTTCATGTCAGTCGCCATCCAGCGCGTTGAACCCGAGTGTCTCGCCGATGGCCGGTGCCAGCCGCTCCACCACCAAAAGCCGCCATTGCTGGACCTCGTGCAGCAGCGCCTCCACCTGCGCCCGTCCAGCCGGATCGCTCACGGCCTGGTCGAGCGGCATCGCGACGTCTGCCAGCGCCCTCCGAGTGCGGGCGAACTGGTCGCGCAGTATCCGGTCCAGCTGCGGCCTGACCTCGCTGTCGGCCAGGCGCGTCGCCACGCCGTCCGGCGGAAGGTAGATCCCCTCCACCGCATCCAGCGATGCGCCGATCAGGTCGAGCGACAGGCCGCTGCGCCAGGCTTCGGCGCGCTGGCCGCGGGCCGTCTGGATGTCCAGGCCGAGCGGGCGGTCGATCTTCTCCTGCGAGATCCGGTCCAGGCTGTCGCGCATCGACACGAACAGGAGCCGCTGGCGGTCGGTGGCCGAGAGCCGGGTGGTGGTGAAGGTGGACGCGGTCTCCTGGCCCAGCGCCGCCTGGGTCCGCCCCACCTCCCGCAGCATGGCGCAGCGGACAGGCGACAAGGGATCGTCGTCAAACAGCACGATCTCTGCCAGGCCCAGCCCGGTCGACGCCAGGCCCTGCGGTTCGCCGCTCGCCAGTGCCTTGCCGATCTGCCGGGTGGCCGAACCATGCGGGTCCGGCCAGAACCAGACCTGGCTCGGCAGGTCGCGCGACGCCGCCGGGCCGACCAGCCAGGGCCGTGCCTGCTGCCAGCGGATCGCGAGGTCGCGAAAGGCGCTCCTGGCCGTAGCCAGGGCAGCCGGATCCGGTGTCGCCGGCGGCGGCGGGCAGGCCGTGGCCGTGGCGCCATTAAAAGTAGCGGCCGCCTGGCTCCAGGCTTCCACCGCCTGGTTGCCGCGCTCCGCCAAGTCCGCTTCGGCCAACGACGCGGTGACGAGCAGGATCCCGGTGGCCAGGCCCAGAAGGCGCATCGGATCAGAGACCTTTCAGGAAGTCGAGGAGCCGGTCGCGGTCCGCCGCCGGCATGGACGTGACGTTTGCGACGGACATGCTCGCCTCGCCGCCGTGCCACAAGATGGCTTCCATGGCGTCGCGCGCCCTTCCGTCGTGCAGTAACGGCAAATTGTTCTGCAGGCGGGTCCCCAGCCCCCAGAGCGGCGTGGTGCGCCAGCGCTTCCGGTCCGGATCGTCCGGATCGTCGTCGGCCAGCCCATCTCCCAGGTCATGCGAGCGGAAGTCCGAATAGGCGGCGAGCCCGCCTGCCTGCGGCTGGTGGCAGGCCGCACAGCCGGCAGCGTCGAAGCGGGCCAGGCCTTGCGGATCCGGTGGTGCCAGCGGCGGCGGTGGCGGCAGGGCCCGCACATAGCTGGCCAGCGCGTCCACCACCTCGTCCGACAGCTCCGCCTCCTGCTCGGCCCCTTGCGGTGCCGCCCGGCATTCGGCCTGCGCCGCCGTGCAGTCGCCCCAGGCCTCCGGCCGTGCCGTCGTCGACAGGCCCAGATCGAGCAGCAGCGCTTCCTCGACTTGCGCCTTCAGGCTGGCATGGCTGCCCTTCAGGCCGAAGGGGCGCAAGCCGCTGCCTCGCAGGGCCGCCTCCACCCAGCCCAGCCCGGCAAGGTCGGGGGCCAGCCGCAGCGAGCCATGGGCCATCCCGGCACCATCCTGCGTCACCCGCCATGCCGGCGCGCGCAGTTCCACGACCGTTCCGTCCGCCAGGCGCCGCGTCTCCGTGCGCCATGCCAGCTCCAGCTCGCCCTCGACCCGCTGGCCCGGCACCGCCTGGGTCTGCAGTTGCCGGCCGAGCGGGGAGTGCGCGGGCAACCGCAGGACGAGGCCAGCCGATCCGGAACCGCCCTCGCCCGGCAGCTGGCCGCCACCGCCGCCGGGGTGACAGCTGGCGCAGGCGCGGGCGTTGAAGAGCGGCCCAAGCCCGTCGCTCGCCTGGTTGGAGGCGCCGGCAACCGTCCAGATCCGCTCGAACAGCGCCTTGCCGACTGCCACGTCCAGACTTCGTGCCGCCAGGGAGGCACTTGCGGCCATCACCAGCACGCAGGCAGCAAGGGCGGCCATGCGTGCCGTCGCCACGCGCCGCCGTCCCTCAGGCAACTCGGAAATAGCCCATCATCCCGGTCTCCTGGTGCTCAATGACGTGGCAGTGCAGCATCCAGTCGCCCGGCGCATCCGCCACAAATGCGATGCGCACCCGGTCGCGAGGACCGAGCAGCACCGTGTCGGCACGCTGCCCGGCTGTCCCCTGACGCGGATCCAGCACCTGGAACGTCACCCCGTGCAGGTGGATCGGGTGCTGGTTCTGCGTGGCGTTCACCAGCTCGATCTCGTAGCTGCGGCCCCGCTGGAGATCGAACAGGGCCGGCGGCAGGCGCTCGTGCCCGGCTTCGGGCCAGCTCTGCCGGTTGATTGCCCAGTGCGTCGAGCCCGACAGGCACATTCCATCCGCATAGCGCAGGATCTGGCCGTCCGGCAGCACGAGGTCGCTTGCCACTGCCGTCGCCTGGAAGGTCAGCCTGAGCTTCTCTGCAGTCCACGGATCGGGCGCTGGAAAGTCCGACAGGATGAGGGGCTGCGGGTCGAACCTGCCCCGGTCGATGCCAGGGCCGACGCCGCGAAACCTGGCCAGCGGGATAGGTTCGGCAGCGAAATAGTCGAACAGGACGGCTTCCTCGCCAAGCCCAGGGGCGCGCATGGCGAGATCCAGCCGCATGGCGGGGCCGAGCCGCCAGGTCTCGAGGGGGAGCGGCGGCAGCCCATTGCCGTCGACCGCGATGGCGGCGGCGTCCGCACCTTCCACCCCCAGTTCGGCGATTCGGGTCGGGTCGACGTTGAGGAGGCGGACCCGCACGTCGCCGCCGGCCGGCACGTCCATCACCGGCACGACCTGGTCGTTCACGGTCCGGAGCCTGCCGAACGTACCGGCCTTGGCCGCCGCGGTGGCGCTGGTGAACGGGGTAAACCTGCCCTGCTCGTCCACCCGCCAGTCGCGGAGCACGCAGACCAGCTCCGCGTCGAACGGGACTGTTTCGTCGCCTTCCACGATCAGCACGCCGGCCAGGCCACGCCCAAGCTGCTCGATCGTGTTGCAGTGCGTGTGAAAGAAGAACGTGCCGGTGTCGGGCGGCGTGAAGGCGTAGTCGAAGCTGTCGCCCGGCCGGATCGGCGGCTGGGTGAGATAGGACACGCCGTCCATCGCGTTCGGCACCCGGATGCCGTGCCAATGGACGGAGATATGCTGGTCCAGCCGGTTCTCGACGTGCGCATGCAGCTCATCGCCGCGACGCAGCCGGACGATCGGCAGCGCCTCGTCGCCGAAGGTCCAGGCCTGGACGACTGGCCCCTCGGCCCCGCCGATCCGGTGCGGGCGCTGGGCGGCCACGAGGTGCCGCTCGACGGTCCGGCCGGTCTCGCACAAGGCAGCGGCCACCGGTGTCGACCGGACAGGCGTCGCCGCCGTCATGCTGCCGGCCGCGAATGCCGCAGCGCCGGCCAAAAGGCCACGCCTGGCGATGCGCATCGGTTGGTCCTCCGCTATCGCCCAATCCTCAGGGTGCCACGGCCGCAGGATCGTCCAGGCTGTCCGATCCCTCGACCGTGATCGCTACGCCGAGCGCCGCTACGACCTCCTCGACGCCGCGCGTCTGGGCCACCAGCGCGTCGACCGCCGCCTGCAACATCCCGTTGCCCTCGGCATTGTCGGCCGCCAGCATCTGGTCGTAGGCCATGCGGCCGGATTCGGCAGCCTCGCGGATGGCACCGAGCTTGGCCGTGGTGTCATCCATCAGGCCCGTCACCTTCTGGGCAAGGTCCGGCGCCTTTTCCGCTGCCAGCGCCTGCACCGACGGCCCCTGCACCACGCTGCCGTCCAGGCGCTGGTAGCTTCCGCTCCAAAGCGCGGTCATGCCGACCTGGTCGTAGTAGTGCGAGTTGTGGGTGTTGTCGGAAAAGCAGTCATGCTCCTCTTCCGGATCGTTCAGCAGGAGGCCCAGCTTCATCCGCTCGCCGGCCAGTTCGCCATAGGACAAGGAGCCGATGCCGGTCAGGATCCGGCCGATCCCGGCTTCAGGGGCGACCGACGTCAGGTCCTTGCGTGCGGCGCCACCGGGCTTCCAGGCGTCCGCCATCTCCTGGAGGTCCGTCACCAGCAGATCGGTCGCCGCCGACAAATAGGCGCGCCGACGTTCGCAATGGCCGCCCGTGCACTGCTCCAGGCTGTAATCCGTCCATGGACGCATGCCGGCACCGGGGCCTGTTCCGTTCAGGTCCTGTCCCCAAAGGAGGAACTCGACGGCGTGATAGCCGATCGCGACGTTGGTCTCGACGTCGAGCGCCTCCTGCAGTTGGTCGCTCAGGAGGTCGGGGGTGATCTCGGAGGCGTCCACCACATCCTTGCCGACGCGAAGCTGCGGCGATGCCACCACGTTCAGGGTGTAGAGCGGGTTCTCCTCGGAGCTGTCGCCATAGGACATGTCGACATAATCGATCAGCCCCTCGTCCAGCGGCCAGGCATTCACCCGGCCCTCCCACTCGTCGACCAGGGGATTGCCGAAGCGCAGGGCCTCCGTCTGCTGATAGGGTACGCGCGCCGCCTTCCAGGCCGCCTTGACCGCCTCGTGCGCTTCCTTGGACGGTGCGCTCAGGAAGGCGTCGACAGCCCGGTCGAGCGCTTGGGCCGAGGCCAGCGAATCCGCGTACATGGCCGCGCCGATTTCGGCATAGGTGGCGACCACTTCATCTGGCTCGACGGCACGGGCCTGGGCGGCCAAGGCCATGGAGGCCGCCGTGATCAACAGCACTACCGGACGACGCATCGGGCACCCTCGGATTCATCTGGCGCCAGTCTGGCGCCGCTACGGCATTATTCCGAGGGAAGCCGTATTCTTCTGATCCGACGCTGACAACACGATCCCCACAATCGTTTTAATTAGAACTATTCTATGCGTGACCCGTTCAACGGCAGGTCGAACGCATCAACATCGATCTGTGGGGGGTGGGGCGAGCGACCGGACTCGAACCGGCGACATCCAGGACCACAACCTAGCGCTCTACCGACTGAGCTACGCCCGCCATCCGCGCGGCTCAATGCCTGGGAGCGAGCCATTCGTCAAGCGGGACGGGAGCGACGGCTGGAAATGCACGACTTCGGAGCGTTGTGCCGCTAATCTGCGCAACGTCGCCTCATTTTTGTGCAACCGGCCCGACGCTCGCATTTTGTGGGAGCGGAGACCTCCACCTCACCGAAGCTGGCACGCGCTGTGCATAGCTACGCGGGCAAACATCGGTACGGTCAAGTTTGCGCTACGACCGTTCGTCCTGGAGTAAGACGCGCAATGAAGAAGATCGAAGCCGTCATCAAGCCGTTCAAGCTGGATGAGGTCAAGGAAGCCCTCCAGGAGATCGGCCTGAAGGGCATGACCGTGACCGAGGTGAAGGGCTTCGGCCGCCAGAAGGGCCATACCGAGCTCTATCGCGGCGCTGAATATGTCGTGGACTTCCTGCCCAAGGTGAAGATCGAGGTCGTGGTGGACGACCAGCTGGCCGAGCGGGCGGTCGAGGCCATTCAGCAGGCCGCCAAGACCGACCGGATCGGCGACGGCAAGATCTTCGTCTATTCGGTAGAGGATGCGGTGCGCATCCGTACCGGCGAGCGCGGCAACGACGCCCTCTGACCGCTCGACGGCCGCTGCTTCCATGAAGCCGGGGCGGCAGCCATGCTGCCGCCTTTTTCATGCACATCGCGCAAGACCCACGAGCGGTCCCCGCGCTGGACGCATCCGAGGCTTTGCCTGAAGGCCCGGGACGACGGCGTAGGCAAATGGCTACGTCTCGTCACGCAGCAGGCCTGGCGCTTGGCGCGCCACGGGGATCGGAAGGACCGCCTGGCTTTCCAGGCTCGGCTGGCCTTTGCGGCCGCCACGGCTCCTGACCAGGTCCGATCCGCTTGAAGATGCGGCTCCGCGATCGATGCGTCAGCGCTTCTGGTTGCGCTCCGCTTCCTGGACCGCCTCGTCGTGATACCAGCACCCGCCCAGCGCGATCTTGGGCAGGCGGATCATCGCAAGGTCGACGACCGACTGGTTGTCGTTGCGCCGCTGGTCGCCGGACGACACCGGTGCCCGTGCCCGGGCGGGGAACTGGTAGATCCTGGCCGTACCGTCAGAAGAACTCGAAGTCATGGGTTGTTGCTCCATCCGCCGCTGGATGCGGGCATGATCATAACCGTGTCATGTCGGTATTGCACGTGATTTGCGCAATGTGCCTGTTTCAAAATCAGTTGCTGCTCTTATTTTAATCACTTTTGCTTTCATGCTGCTTCGAAACGCAGTCGCCGCTGCTTTGGGCAGTGCTTCGATCAGATCAGAACGTTTCTCGGACCACCGAGTTGCACGACTTGGCGGCAGGCTCTGCGCCCCGGCTGCCCATGGCGGCATCACCTGCCCGCCGTCCGCCCGGCTGGCTGGCACATAAAATGCATCTTCTCCCGCAGCCGTGGGCGGCCGGACGCGCGATGCGTGGCTGGGCACGCATCGGGAACGCGCCACGCTTCATGTCATCATGCCTAATGAGAGGCCCAAAGTGACGAAGTATAAGCTCGAATATATCTGGCTCGACGGCTACACGCCCGTCCCGAACCTGCGCGGCAAGACGCAGATCAAGGAGTTCGACTCGTTCCCGTCACTGGACGAGCTGCCGCTCTGGGGCTTCGACGGAAGCTCGACCATGCAGGCCGAGGGCCACAGCTCCGATTGCGTCCTCAAGCCGGTCCGCGTCTTCCCCGACCCGGTGCGCACGAACGGCGTGCTGGTGCTCTGCGAAGTGATGATGCCGGACGGCGAGACCCCGCACCCGTCCAACAAGCGGTCCACGATCCTGGACGACGAGGGCGCCTGGTTCGGTTTCGAGCAGGAATATTTCTTCTACAAGAACGGCCGCCCGCTGGGCTTCCCCGAGCAGGGCTACCCGGCACCGCAGGGCCCCTACTACACGGGCGTCGGCTACAAGAATGTCGGCGACATCGCGCGCAAGATCGTCGAGGAGCATCTCGACATCTGCCTGGCCGCCGGCATCAACCATGAAGGCATCAACGCCGAGGTGGCCAAGGGCCAGTGGGAGTTCCAGATCTTCGGCAAGGGCTCGCGCCGTGCCGCCGACGAGATGTGGATGGCGCGCTACCTGCTCCTGCGCCAGACCGAGAAGTACGGCATCGACATCGAGTTCCATTGCAAGCCGCTCGGCGACACCGACTGGAACGGCTCGGGCATGCATTGCAACTTCTCAACCGCCTACATGCGCGAGGTCGGCGGCAAGGAGTATTTCGAGAAGCTGATGGCGGCCTTCGAAACGGCCCGCGAGGACCACATCGCGGTCTATGGCCCGGACAACCACATGCGGCTGACCGGCAAGCACGAGACCGCGTCGATCCATACCTTCTCCTACGGCGTGGCCGACCGCGGCGCCTCGATCCGGGTGCCGCACAGCTTCGTGCGCAACGGCTACAAGGGCTATCTCGAGGATCGCCGCCCGAATTCGCAAGGCGACCCCTACCAGATCGCCTCGCAGGTCCTGAAGACGATCGCCTCGGTGCCGACCGGCGCGCAGGTCGGGATCTCGGCCGCGGCCTGACCTGGGCGGGAATCTGGCGGCGGGCAGCCTCTCCCTGCCGACAGCCACTCCCCCACGATCATGAGGCGGCGCCAGCGCGCTGCCTCATGCTTGATTGCGTGGAGGTGCGCGGGCAGCCCTGGCGCCGTCCCGCTCGACTTGTCAGCCCTTGCCCGCGACTTGGCACCTGACGAGAACGCCTTCTCAAACTTGAAGGCGGTGCCTAGAAAGGCCCGCACGCGAGCCGTAGACGAGCTCCTGGGCGCCATCGGAAGCAGGATCGGCCCCGGGGCGGGCAAACGGGAACGACAAGTCCCGTCGCCGCCATGGGAACGATGGCAGTCGATCGGGAACGCCCGGCGACCAACATCCCGTCGGCCGGGCGGCCAGGGGTCCAGTTCGGTGATCGTCCAGGCAGCGACTGGACGGTCGGGGCTAGATGGAAACCAACGATCACCCCGGGGGGTGAGGAAGGCGACTGAGATGACGCTGGGTTGCAAGACGTCCGCGGATGTCATGACGGCCATCAAGGAACATGGCATCCAGATGATCGACGTCCGTCTGACGGACGTTCCGGGAACTTGGCAGCATATCAGCTACCCCGCGCAGATCTTCGAGCAGGACCAGATCGAGGAAGGGCTCGGCTTCGACGGCTCCTCCGTCCGCGGCTTCAAGACGATCGAATCGTCGGACATGCTGCTGATGCCCGACCCCACCACCGCCTTCATCGACCCGTTCTACGAGCACAAGACGCTCGTCATGATCGCCGACGTCGTCGACCCGGTGACCGGCGAGTTCTACAGCCGCGACCCGCGCGGCATCGCCAAGAAGGCCGAGGCCTACCTGAAGTCGACCGGCATCGGCGACAAGGCGTTCTTCGGCCCCGAGGCCGAGTTCTTCGTCTTTGACGACGTCCGCTACGGCCAGGACATCCATTCCGGCAGCTACTCGGTCGACAGCGTCGAGGGTTGGTGGAACATGCGCAAGGATGAGGGTCCGAACCTCGGCTACAAGATCCGGCCGAAGGAAGGCTACTTCCCCTGCGCGCCGACCGACACGCTGCAGGACCTGCGCGCCCGGATGGCGCTGACCATGATCGACATCGGCCTGACCGTCGAATGTCAGCATCACGAGGTGGCGACGGCCGGCCAGTGCGAGATCGACATGAAGTTCGATACGCTGCTGGCGATGGCCGACCATCAGATGAAGTACAAATACGTCGTCAAGAACGAGGCGGTGAAGGCCGGCAAGACCGCGACGTTCATGCCCAAGCCTCTCTACGGCGACAACGGCTCCGGCATGCATTGCCACCAGTCGATCTGGGCCGAAGGAAAGCCCTTGTTCGCGGGCGACAAGGAGTACGGCCTGTCGGACATGTGCAAGTGGTACATCGGCGGCCTGCTCAAGCACGCCCCGGCGATCCTCGCCTTTGCCGCACCGACCACCAATTCCTATCGCCGCCTGGTGCCGGGCTACGAGGCGCCGGTGAACCTGGCCTGGTCGGCCCGCAACCGTTCGGCGGCCTGCCGGATCCCGATGTACTCGAACAGCCCCAAGGCCAAGCGCGTCGAGTTCCGCTGCCCCGACCCGTCCTGCAACCCGTACCTGGCCTTCTCAGCCATGCTGATGGCAGGCCTGGACGGCATCCGGAACAAGATCGACCCGGGCGAGGCTACCGACAAGAACATCTACGACCTGCCGCCCGAAGAACTCGCCCACATCCCGACCGTGCCGGGTTCGCTCGCAGCGTCTTTGGAAGCGCTCGCGAACGACCACGAGTTCCTGCTGCAGGGCGAGGTCTTCTCCAAGGACTTCATCGACAACTACATCGCGATGAAGAAGACCACCGAGGTCGATGCGATGGCGCTGCGCCCGCATCCTTATGAGTTCGTGCTCTACTACGACTGCTGAGCCCCATCGGTTCATGCATGGCAGGGGCGGCCCCGACGGGCCGCCCCTTTTCTTTTTCGCGCGAACGGCTACTCGGACGGCAGCGAAGCTTCGGCGGCATGATCAGGGTGCGCGCCGGGAGACCGATCCCTTGTCCGACGTCGATTCACTGATCCAGACCATCGCCGACCAGCGCATCCGGATCTGCCACCTGCGCTTTACCGACACGGCCGGCCATGTTCGCCAGATCTCGATCGAGACCGGCGTGCTGAACCGTTCCCTGTTCACCGACGGCTTCATGATCGACGGTTCGGCCGTGCCCGGCTGGCACGCGCCCACCGAGCCCGATCCGGTGCTCCGCCCCGATGCGGCATCCTCCTTCGTGGATCCGTTCGCGGCCCAGCCGACGAAGGTCGTGTTCTGTTCCGCCGTCGAAGCCGGCACGAGCCACTATTACGACGCCTGCCCCCGCGGCACGCTGGAGCGGACGTTGCAGCACGTGCAGCGCGGCCTGGGCGCCGACCAGGTCAGCATCGGCATGGAGCTGGGCTTCTCGCTGTTCGACGATGTCCAGTTCGACCAGGAGGCCTACCGCGTCGGGCACCGGCTGACCGCCATGGAGGCGCCTGCGGCGTCCGGCCAGGCCTATCAAGGCGGCAATCCCGGCCATCGACCGGCAGCGCGGCGCGCGGCGTTCGTCATCCCGCCACCCGACCATTTCTCCGACCTGCGCAGCGAGATCGCGACCATCCTGGCCGGGTGCGGCATCCCGGGCGTCACCCATGGCCATGGCCGGGGAGCGTGCCAGCACGTGCTGATCCTGCCGCCGGCCCCGGCCCTGGTGGCCGCGGACCGGCTGCAGATCGCCCGCTACGTCGTCCAGAACGTGGCGGCCGGCTACGGCAAGAGCGCCACCTTCGTGCCGAAGCCGTCACGCGACGAGCACGGCGTCGACCTGGTGATGTCGGTGGCCGCCTACGCCGCGGGCCGGGCCCTGTTCCACGGCTCTGCCTATGCCGACCTCAGCCCACTCTGCCTGTCGTTCATGGCGGGCATCCTCGCCCATGCCCCCATGCTGGCCGCGTTCACCAACCCGTCGACCAACTCCTACCGGCGCCTGCGCCCGGGCGAGGAGGTGCCGACCGTGCTGGCCTATGCCGCCAACAACCGCACCGCCGCCGTGCGCATTCCGCTGACCTCCCGGCCTGAGCAGAAGCGGCTGGAACTGCGGTTTCCCGATCCCCTCGCCTGCCCCTATCTGTCGATCTCGGCGATGCTGCTGGCCGGCCTGCACGGCGTCGCCCGCAAGCTGGAGCCGGACGATCCGCTCGATCGCAACCTCTACGACCTGCCGGCCGAGGAGCATGCGCTGAGGCACCTGCCGCGCTCGCTCGACCAGGCGCTGGACGATCTCGACCGCGGCCGCGAGGTGCTGACGGCTGGCGATTGCTTCTGCGGCACGCTGATCGACACCTATCTGGCGCTCAAGCGCGCCGAGGCCGACGAGATCGCTGCCATTCCCCATCCCGCGGAGCTCCGATTGTACTGGTCGAACTGAAGCGCCATCTCCTTGACGTGGGCGCCGCGGCCAAGCTTCTAGCACCCACCAAGCCGGCAATGACGACGAGAGTATGGAGGCCACCCGCGAGACGGGGCGGCCGGAAGCGAGCATGAGCGACCTGTTCGAGCAGAGGACCACCGACGGGCGCGGTGACTATACCGCGCATGACATCGAGGTTCTGGAAGGCCTGGAGCCGGTTCGCCGGCGGCCCGGCATGTATATCGGCGGCACCGACGAGCGGGCGCTGCACCATCTGGTAGCCGAGGTCCTCGACAACGCCATGGACGAGGCGGTGGCAGGCCATGCCGACCGGATCGAGCTGGTGCTGGAGAGCGCCACCCGCGTGACGGTCCGCGACAACGGCCGCGGCATCCCGATCGATCCGCACCCGAAGTTCCCGGACAAGTCGGCGCTCGAGGTGATCCTCACGACCCTGCATTCCGGCGGCAAGTTCTCGAACAAGGCCTACCAGACCTCCGGCGGCCTGCACGGCGTCGGCGTGTCGGTGGTCAATGCGCTGGCCTCGGAGCTGATCGTCGAGGTCGCCCGCGACCGCAAGCTGTACCGGCAGATTTATTCGCGCGGCACGCCACAAGGTGCCATCGAAACGGTCGGCAACGCGCCGAACCGGCGGGGCACCACCGTGACCTTCACGCCGGACGCCGAGATCTTCGGCGCCGACGTCGCCTTCTCGCCGGCATCTCTGCACCGCATGGCCCGCAGCAAGGCCTACCTCTTCAAGGGCGTGGAGATTCGCTGGTCCTGTGCGCCCGAGCTGGTCAACGGCGGCAAGACACCCGCCAGCGAGAACTTCCACTTCCCGAACGGCCTGGCCGATTTTCTTGCGGCTCAGCTGGAAGGCCGCGAGCGTGTGGTGGACGATGCGTTCGCGGGCGAAGCCGACCTGCCGGAAGCGGCCGGACGGATCGAGTGGGCGGTGGCCTGGCCTCTCGACGAGGAGGGCTATGAGGGGTTCTACTGCAACACGATCCCCACGCCTTTGGGCGGCACCCATGAGCAGGGCCTGCGTGGCGCCCTGCTGAAGGGCATGAAGGCCCATGCCGAGCGGATCGGTGCTGCCAAGCGCGCGGCGAACCTGGTTGCCGAGGACGTGCAGGGCAGTGCCGTCCTGATGCTTTCCGCCTTCATCCCGCAGCCGCAGTTCCAGGGCCAGACCAAGGAGCGGCTGGTCTCGGCACAGATCACCCGGCCGATCGAGAACCGGCTGAAGGACCGGTTCGAGACCTGGCTGGCCTCCCATCCCGCCGCCGCCAGCCGCCTGCTGGACCATGTCTTCGACCGGGCCGACGAGCGCCTGGCCCGCAAGAAGCAGAAGGACGTCCAGCGCAAGAGCGAGACCCGCAAGCTCCGTCTGCCCGGCAAGCTGGCGGACTGCGCGCGGGAAGGCCGCGACGGCACCGAGATCTTCCTGGTCGAAGGCGACAGTGCCGGCGGCTCGGCCAAGCAAGCACGCAATCGCGATACTCAGGCAATCCTGCCCCTGCGCGGCAAGATCCTGAATGTCGCCTCCGCCACGGCCGACAAGCTCGCCCAGAACAAGGAACTGATCGACCTCGTTACGGCGCTCGGCTGCGGCTCGGGCAAGCATTTTCGCTCGGACGACCTGCGCTACGACAAGGTCGTCATCATGACGGACGCCGATGTCGACGGCGCCCATATCGCCGCGTTGCTGATGACCTTCTTTTACCGCGAGATGATCAAGCTCATCGAGCAGGGTCATCTCTACCTGGCGCAGCCGCCCCTCTATCGCCTCTCGCATGGCGGAAAGATCGCCTATGCGCGCGACGACAAGGACAAGGCGCGGGTCCTGGCCACGACCTTCAAGAACAAGAAGAACGTGGAGATTGGCCGGTTCAAGGGCCTGGGCGAGATGAACCCGAGCCAGCTCAAGGAGACCACCATGGACCCGTCCAAGCGGCGGATGGTCCGGGTGGGACTGGCCGACCTCGAGAACAAGACGACGAGTCAGCTGGTCGAGGAGCTGATGGGACGCAAGCCAGAGCTTCGGCTGGCCTTCATCCAGGAGAATGCCACGTCGGTGGCGGAACTGGACGTCTAGCTGCCGTTGCCCCCGCGGGCCGGTTCATGCGATGATCCCCCGTTGCCCTGCCAAGGCTTGGGGGACCGGTGACGACACCATGATTTTTGCATGAACGAACCCGAGGGATCGTTGCCGTTCAATGACTTGACTAGCGGGCGAGCCAGCTGCGCAGGGCGTCCGTCACCGCTTGCGGCCGCTCGAGCGGCGCCAGGTGGCCGCAACCGCCGAGGATGACTAGGTCCGCACCCGGAATCGCCTCGGCCATGGCCATGTGGCCGGCCGGCAAGGTGATCTGGTCCAGCCGCCCGCACAGCACGAGGGTCGGGCAGTTGATGCTTGGAAGGCCCGGTCGCATGTCCCGGCGCGCAGCGATCGCCTCCTGCTGTCGGCGAAAAGCTTCCACACCCGTCCACGCGGCCATGTCAGCCAGCACGGTCAGCATGGCAGGCGTCCGATGATCCGGTGCCAGCCACCCAAGGCCGAGGCCGGCCGCGACCGTCGCGAAGGCACCAGCCTCGGCCTGCGCGACCTGCGCCATGCGCCGCTGCCGCCCTTCCTCGGTGTCCGGCTCCGCCCGGGTGCAGGTCAGGGCCAGCCGCTCGACCCGCTCAGGTGCACGCGCCACGACCTCCTGCGCCAGATAGCCGCCCATCGACAGCCCCACCAGGGCGAATGGACCCTGGACTTCCGACAGGAGCCGTTCCGCCATCGCACCATAATCGGCATCACGTCGATGATCGAAGATGATGACCTGATGCTCCGCCGACAAAGCCTCGACTTGTGCCTGCCAAAGTCGTGGACTGCACAAAAGCCCGGGAACCAAGACGATTGTCGTCACTTTAGATGTTCCTTGTCGACCGCTTGTCCTGTCGGCGATCCTCCGTGACCGCATCTCAGGACTGCGAGGGCGGGTCAAGCGACCCGTTCGCGTTGACTTTCCAATGGAAAGTCTTAATGAAACGGCGCAGTCTCAACTGTTTGATCGGCTCTGCTGCCTTGACCGAAACCGCCCCTTCGAGCCCCGCCTTTGCAGCGCTGGGGCTCCGGGAAGAGATTCTCCGCTCGATCGAAGATTCCGGCTACACGACACCCACCCCCATTCAGGCTGCCGCCATTCCGGTCGTGCTGGCTGGGCGGGACGTGCTGGGCATCGCCCAGACCGGTACCGGGAAGACGGCGTCCTTCACGCTGCCCATGATCGAGAAGCTCGCGTCGGGGCGTGGCCGGGCGCGGATGCCGCGTTCGCTGATCCTGTCGCCGACCCGTGAGCTGGCGACGCAGACGGCCAAGAACTTCGAGACCTACGGCAAATACCTGAAGCTGACCCATGTCCTGCTGATCGGCGGCGTGGGCATGGGCGACCAGGAGAAGCAGCTTGAGAAGGGCGTGGACGTCCTGATTGCCACGCCCGGCCGGATGCTGGACTGGTTCGAGCGCGGCCGCATGCTGCTGGGCGGCGTGCAGATCATGGTGATCGACGAGGCCGACCGCATGCTCGACATGGGGTTCATCCCGGACGTGGAGCGGATCATTTCCCTTTTGCCGGCTCGCCAGCAGACCCTCCTGTTCTCGGCGACCATGCCGAAGGAAGTCCGTAGCCTGGCCGACCGCTTCATGCGCGACCCCGCGGTCGTCGAGGTGGCGCGCCCGGCGACGACGGCGACCAATATCGACGACGTCGTGGTGATGTGCTCGCCGCGCGAGAAGGTCGACACGCTCGTGCGCCTGATCCGCGACCAGGACATCGACAAGGCCATCATCTTTTCCAACCGCAAGAAGTCGGTTTCGGAACTCAACAAGACACTGAAACGCCGCCGCCTCAATGCCAGCGACATCCACGGTGATCTCGACCAGTCCCAGCGCCAGGCGACGCTGGATGCGTTCAAGCGCGGGGATGTCGACTTCCTGGTGGCCACCGACGTGGCCGCACGCGGCCTGGACGTTTCCGACATGCCGGTCGTCATCAATTTCGACGTGCCGACCCACCCGGACGACTATGTCCACCGCATCGGACGGACGGGGCGTGCCGGCCGCAAGGGCCGCGCCTTCACCTTCGTCACCTCCGAGGAGCTGAAATACCTGGCGGCCATCACCGGATTGGTCGGCCGCGAGATCCCGGCGCTGGAAGTCGGGGGCAGCAGCGGCCCGGGCGAGGGACCGATTGCGGCGGCCGTCGCTGGCGGCAAGACAGCCGATGCCGAGAAGCCGCAGCGTGCCAGGAAGGAAGCCCGCAAGCCGGAGGAGCCGGCGCTGCGCCGGAAAAGGACGCCGAAGAGCGAGGACGTCGCGACGCCGGATGGTGTCGAGGGCGGCGAGAAGCCGGCCCGCCGCCGTCGCACCGCGCGACCGGCACCCGTCGAGGCTCCGCTGGTCGGCACGGACGATCCGCAGCCCGATCTGGCTGATGCGACCTATCAGGAGCCGGCAAGGGAGCAGGCAAGCGGGGAGGCCCGCCGCCCGGTCCAGGCTGAGGCCGGGCGTAGCCGCCAGGATCCGCGCGAGGAGCCGGTGCTTGGCTTTGGCGATGCCCTGCCGGCCTTCATGCGCATCAAGGTGCCAAAGACGGTCAAGCCAGCGGACGACGAGTGACGGGGCAGGACAAGCGACGCTTCGAGGTCCTGGAGCGTCGGGAGGTCTGGCGGGGCTTCTTCCGGGCCGAGGCACTGAAGATCCGCCACGAGTGCTTCTCCGGCGGCGAGGTCGAGTGCGCGCGTGAACTCTGGTTCCAGCGGCGTGCCGTGGCAGTCCTCCCCTACGATCCGCGCCACGACCGCGTCCTGCTCGTCGAACAGTTTCGCACGGGCGCCATGGAGCATCCCGAGGGACCATGGGTGCTGGAGGCGGTGGCCGGCATGGTCGATGGCGATGACGGTCTTGAAGAGACCGCGCGCCGGGAGACGATGGAGGAGGCCGGCCTGAACCTGTGGCAGTTGGAAGAGGTCGGCGTGTTCCTCTCCTCGCCAGGCTGTACGACCGAGCGCGTCCACACCTTCATCGGGCTGGCCGACCTGCCGGCCGAAGGATCGGTGTTCGGCCTCCAACAGGAGAGCGAGGACATCCTCACCCACATCCTCTCCTTTGACCAGGCGATGGCGGGCCTGGAGAATCGGCGGATCCTCGGCGTGACCGCCCTGGTCGGGCTGCAGGCCCTGGCTCTACGGCGCGACCGTTACCGGCAGCAGGTGGGCGCCGGCTGATGACGCTTGCGGAGGTCGCATCGGCCCGGATAGACGACCAGTACCTGCCTGTGGACCAATGACCATGCCGGACGCCCGTATCTTTCAGCCCGCCAGGACCGCCATCCAGTCAGGGCGGGCCAAGACCCGCTTCTGGCTGCTGGAGATGGAGCCGCGTTCGCGCAAGGATCCGGACCGGCTGATCGGCTGGGTCGGATCCGACGATACCACGCAGCAGATCTCGCTGAAGTTCGAGACCAAGGAAGCGGCCATCGCCTATGCCGAGCGCAACGGGCTGACCTATCAGGTCGACGACCCGCACAAGCGGATCGTCAAGCCGAAGTCCTACGCGGACAACTTCATCCGCCGCTTCTGAGCGCCTCCCGCGCATTGGCGAGCGTCGCCTCCTGGTCGCCGGAGGCGTCGATCTCCTTCCATGTGATCTGATCCCTGTTGATTGCCGCCAGTTGGCGGTCGAGCACGTCTGTGGTCGCATCCGACGCGTCGTTGCGGCGGCGGCCGATGCGCCCTGCAAGCACCTCGCGAGGTGCGGTAAGCCAGAGGCCGAGGAACCGCTTGCCTGCTTGGGCCGCCGCCGTCTCGATCGCTTGGCGCTGATCGGGCTCGCCATACACGGCATCGGCAATGGCGGCGTGCCCGCTCGCCAGGAGCCCGGTGGCACGTTCGCTGATCCTGCGGAACACCTGCTCGCTGACCTCCGGGCTATAGGCGGATTGCGCCAGCTTCTGTTCGGGCTCGATCCCGTGCATGCGCTTGCGGATGACATCGGAGCGCAGGATGACGGCACCCGGCAAGGGTCCGAGGTCGGGCGCCAGGCCGCGGGCGAGCGAGGTCTTGCCGGTACCGCTCACACCACCGAGCGCCACCAGGACCGCCGGCCGCTCCTCGAACGACCGCAGTGCTAGTGCCAGATAGGCGCGCGCAGCCTCGCCATGCCCCTGCAAGCCCTCGATCTTCGCACGCACGGCCGCCCGCGTTGCCAGGCAGAGCGGCAGCAGCGCCACGGCCTCGTCGTCCTCGCTCACTTCCAGCCAGCCCTGCAGTGCGCGATGGGCGTGGCCCGGCAGCCCGCGATGCAGCAGGTCCATGATCAAGAACGCCAGGTCGTAAATTACGTCCACGCTGGCAAGACCGGCATCGAACTCCAGGCAATCGAACGGTGTGGGCTCGCCCTGCAGCAGAACGACATTGCCCAGATGCAGATCGCCGTGGCAGTGGCGGACCTTTCCCTCTGCGCGCCGGCGCTCCAGTAGGTCGCAGTGTCGGCGGAGATGTTCCTGCGAGAAGCGGTCCAGCTTTTCGACGGAAGTCCGTTCTAGGATATGGGGACAAAGGTCCATCAGGTCGGCCGAATTGCCCTCCACGACCTCGGCCAGCCCCTGGAAGCCGCCGCCATCTGCGACGACCGCGGCTTCTCGATGAAACCGCGCAACGTTGCGCGCGAGCTTCTCGATCACCTCGACCGGAAGAAGGCCCCTGTCTGCCATCCGGTCCAGTTGGTCGTCCCGGTCGAAACGTTCCATCTCGAGCAGCCATTCGACCGGCTCCCCCTCGCCGTCTACCTCAAGCCTGCCGTCCGCTCGCCGCACGACCGGCATCACAGCCCGATAGATTGCAGGTGCTGTACGCCGGTTGAGATCCAGTTCGGTACGGATGATCTGCTCGCGCTGCTTCAGGCTCGAGAAATCGAGGAAGCGGAACTTGACCGGGCGCTTCATCTTCCAGGCGCGCCTCCGGCCGAGGAAGACGTGGGCGCCGTGCGTGTCTACCCGTTCGACCGGTTCGCCCGAGCCGCCCGCTTCAAGGAACGCTACGACGTCGTTCACCTTCCTGCTCCCCTCGACGTGGATGCCGCAGGCCTAGCCACGCCTTCCCTTCAGGTCCTTCAAGATCTCACGTGCGGCGTTGTGGCCGGGAATGCCAGACACGCCGCCGCCGGGATGGGAGGAACTGCCGCACAGATAGAGCCCCTGAATCGGCGTACGATAGTCGGCAGCGCCTACGCCCGGCCGCTTGAAGAAAATCTGGTCCGGAGCGAGTTCGCCCTGGAAGATATGGCCCTGCGGCAGGGCAACGACCTCCTCGATGTCGGGGGCCAGCAGGACCTGCATGTCGATGATCTCCGAGGACCAGCCGGGTGCGAACTCGTCCATCGTGGCCAGCACGTTCTTCACGAAGTTCGGCTTCTCGGTTGCCCAGTCGCCGCCCTTCAGCTGGTAGGGTGCGTGGCCGCCAAACAGGTTCACGACATGCTTGCCAGGCGGTCCAAGCGTGTCGTCGCGGATCGTCGGGACCACGGGCGTGACGAACGGCTTGGCAGAGTACCAGCCATATTTCGCGTCGTCGTAGGCCCGCTCCAGATAGTCGATATCCGGCGCAACATGGACATAGGTCGGATAGTCGAAGCCCACGTCTTCCTTTCGGAAGGAGCGATATTGTGGCGGATGGTGACAGGCAACGTTCATCTTGAACGCGGTGCTGAAGGTCCGGTAGCCCTCGATCTCCCGCATGAATTCGAGCGGTAGCTCCTTCCGCTCGACCAGCTGCGTGAACAGTGTCTTCGCGTTCAGGTTCGAGACGACGACCGGCGCGCGATATTCCTCCCCGTTCGTAGTGACGACGCCGACCGCCCTGCTGCCTTCCACAAGCACCCGCTCGATCGGCCGCTCGGTCTTGATCTCCAGGCCGAAACGGCTCCCGGACTGGGCGATTGCCTGCGTGATCGCGCCCATCCCGCCCCGCACGAAACCCCATCCACCCGCACCTTCATGCTCGCCCATCACGTGGTGCATGAGGACGTAGGCGGACCCCGGCGATTTCGGGCCCGCAAAGGTGCCAATCGAAGCATAATAGGCCAGGACGGCCTTGACGTAGTCGCTCTCGAACCACTCGGACAGGAGGTCGTAGGCGGACATCGTCATCAGGTCGAGGACCCGGTAGAACTTGCGGCCGATCTTCCGGTGCCGCCAGACAAAGCCGGCTGTCTCGCGCATCCCCTGCAGATCGGTTCGGGTGATGTCGATCGGCGTCTCGAACAGCATCTGCCGGACGACGTTCACTGCCTCCATCAGCCACTTGTCGAATTCCGGGTAGATCTCCGCATCCTTCTTGGAGAAGCGCGCGAAGCTCGCCTGGGTCTTCCGTACGTCGTCGGAGAAGACGATGTAGTCTTCGCCATATAGCGGGCAGAACAGGTCGTTGGCCGGCAGGACCGTCAGGCCGAACCGGGCAAGCTCCAGCTCGCGGATGATCTTGGGATGCAGGATCGACATGACGTAGGAGAAGATCGAGCCGCGGAAGCCCGGAACGAACTCCTCCGTCACGGCGGCCCCGCCGATGACGTGGCGTCGCTCCAGCACGAGGACCCTTTTGCCTGCCTTCGCAAGGTACGTACCTGCGACGAGGCCGTTATGGCCGGCGCCAAGGATGATGGCGTCATAGCTCGATGCAGTCATATCGTTCTCCGTCTGGCGCCATTTCAGCCGACGCGTTCGCTCCGGGCAACGCGCAAGCGGCGGCCCTTCTCCCTCGGCAGGCATACGGCTAGCTTCGCCAAGCGTTCCAATGGGAGGTCGTATTGAAGCCAGAGATCTTGATGCTGCGTGGGCTGCTGCCCCGGCAAACCGCCCAGTTGGACGAGCAATATGTCTGTCACCGCCTGGACTTGGCTGACGATCGTGAGGCCATGCTGCGTGACGTTGCCGCCGACGTGACCGCCGTCATCACATCCGGCGAGATTATCTGCGGTGCTGCCCTGATGGACCGCCTTCCCCGGCTCGGGATGGTCGCCTGCTTTGGCGTGGGCGTGGACGGGATCGACCTGCCCTACTGTCAGGCCCGCGGGATCGCCGTGAGCAACACGCCGGACGTCCTGACCGAGGATGTGGCCGACATCGCGATCGGCCTGACGATCAGCACGCTCCGTGGCATCACGGCGGGCGACCGCTACGTCCGGCGTGGCGACTGGCAACATGGTCCACTGCCCCTGTCTACCAGGATCGGCGGCAAGACGATGGGCATCCTCGGGCTCGGGCGGATCGGTAAGGCGATCGCAACGAGGGCAGAGGCGCACGGAATGACGGTTGTCTGGCATGGTCGCCATGATCAGCCGGACGTCCAATGGCAGCGCTTTCCTGACTTGGCGGCCATGGCTGCCGCCATTGACATCCTCATGATCGCCTGCCCCGGCGGGCCCGCCACGCGCGGTCTCGTCAGCAGGGAGGTGATCGATGCGCTCGGTCCGAGCAGCTACCTCGTCAATATCAGCCGCGGCTCGGTGGTCGACGAGACTGCATTGGTCGGTGCCCTGGTCGGCGGCAGGCTTGCCGGTGCCGGTCTCGACGTCTTCGCCGATGAGCCGAACGTGCCGGCACCGCTGCTGGATCTGGAGAACGTCGTTCTCACTCCGCATATCGGCTCCGCCAGCCGTGAGACGCGCGACGCGATGGCGCAACTGGTGGTCGACAATCTCGACGCCTTCTATGCGGGTCGTCCGCTCCTTACGCCCTGGCCGTTCTCATGAGCATCAAGACGATGCTGCTCAAAGCGGTCCTGCGCGCAACTTGGCGATTTGCGGTGGCGCAGCATCGGCATCGGGCGTCATCCACGAGCACCCGCCCAGCCCCAGCCCCTCGAACGGCACCGGCGGCAGGACAAGCCAAGCCCCGAGGGCCTTCAGGCGCTCCACCGAACCGAGATCGTCCAAGCTGACCTGAGTAACGCCGGGCAACCACGTATCCCGGATCGGGCGAGCACCTGCGTTCAGCGTCGCGCTCAGGATCGACTCCCGGGGCCAGTCGGGTGGAAAGGCCACGGTCGCCCGACCGCTGCTGGACGGGGGCAACTGTGCAGCACTCAGCATAGAAGCCATCGCCGCCGCCCAGCCGATCAGGACCAGGCAACCCAGCAGCACCAGGCGCCTACTCATCGCCGAATCGCTGCATTGCCCGCCTCAGGCTTGGGCTTGATGCAAAGCTCTCAGGCAGCCAATGTCGCGCGGCGCTGCGCACATCGTATCCATACAATCCGTTCGGCAGCGCAGCAGCAGGCAGCCAGGGAGGCAACAGCGTGGACATGCTCCTCGCGCTAAGTCGCGCGATCGACCGGCTCAACATGCTGATCGGGCGCACGGCGATGTGGCTCATCCTGCTGGCCGTGGTGATCTCGACGGTCAACGCGATCATCCGCAAAGCCTTCGACGTCAGCTCGAACCTTTGGCTCGAAATGCAATGGCAGCTGTTCGGGTGCGTCTTCATGTTCTGCGCGGCGTACACGCTCCTGATGAACGAGCATATTCGGATCGACATCCTGAATGCCCGCTTTCCCAGAAAGGTGCGGAACTGGATCGAGCTGCTGGGCCATGGGCTCTTCCTGCTTCCCTTCACCCTGCTCATGATCGTCGACGGCTGGCCGTTCTTCATGCGCTCCTATCTTGGCGACGAGCAGTCGTTCAACTCGGGGGGCCTGCCGCAATGGCCGGCCAAGTTCCTGGTGCCAGCGGGCTTCCTGCTGCTGTTCATCCAGGGCATTTCCGAGATCATCAAGCGGATCGCGGTGATGCGCGGCCTGATCCCGGACCCGCATGACCGGCACGACACCGAGCCGGTCGGCACCAGAGAACCAGAACCCGTCTGACGTCCAGCGCCACGAAAGCTTACTGCCATGGATTTCCTGATCCACAACATGGCGCCGATCATGTTCGGGTCGCTGGTGGTGTTCCTGCTCCTGGGATACCCGGTAGCATTCGCCCTGGCCGCCAATGGCCTCGTCTTCGCGATCATCGGCATCGAGCTCGGTCTCTTTCCGACCAACTTCCTGCAGGCGATGCCGGAAAGGGTCTATGGGATCATCTACAACGATACCCTGCTCGCGATCCCGTTCTTCACTTTTATGGGCCTGATCCTGGAGCGGTCAGGCATGGCGGAGGATCTGCTCGACACGATCGGCCAACTGTTCGGCAAGATCCGCGGTGGCCTCGCCTATGCGGTGATCTTCGTGGGAGCGCTCCTGGCGGCCACCACCGGCGTCGTGGCCGCGTCCGTCATTTCCATGGGATTGATCTCGCTACCGATCATGCTGCGCTACGGCTATGACCGCCGGGTGGCCAGCGGTGTCATCGCGGCATCCGGCACGCTCGCCCAGATCATCCCGCCATCCCTCGTGCTGATCGTGATGGCCGACCAGCTCGGCCGTTCGGTAGGCGACATGTACACGGCCGCGTTCATTCCGGGCCTCGTCCTGTCGCTCTTCTACGCGCTCTACATCCTGGCGATGACGATCGTCTTTCCCAAGTCTGCGCCGGCCCTGCCGGACGAGGCGATGACGATCAAGGAAGCCGACGGCACACGCGGCACGCGCTCGCTCCTGGCCCTCCTGGTGATCGCTGCGGCTGTCGGTTACGCAGCGGACCTCCTGGTCGCGCCCTACCTCGAGCAGGGAGCGGATATCGTCGGGATCGCGGTCGGCGTGCTGTTCGCCTACGCCGCAGCCCTGGTCGACTACTACCTGAACCTGCGCCTGCTCTCGCGCCTGGCGGCCCAGGTCGTCTTCGTGCTCATCCCGCCCCTGGCGCTGGTATTCCTGGTGCTGGGCACGATCTTCATGGGCATTGCCACACCGACCGAGGGCGGTGCGATGGGCGCCGCGGGCGCGTTGATCCTGGCCTGGTCAAAGCGACGCCTGGGGCTAGGTCTGCTCAAGCAGGCCCTGGACTCGACGGCAAAGCTCTCGGCCTTCGTGATCTTCATCCTTGTCGGTGCCCGCGTGTTCTCGCTGACCTTTTACGGGGTCGACGGCCATAAGTGGGTCGAGGAACTGCTGGTCTCGCTGCCGGGCGGCGTGATCGGCTTTCTGATCGTGGTCAACCTCCTGGTCTTCATCCTGGCCTTCTTTCTCGACTTCTTCGAGCTCGCCTTCATCATTGTGCCCCTGCTGGGGCCAGCCGCCGAAGCGCTTGGAATCGACCTGGTCTGGTTTGGCATCATCCTGGCCGTCAACATGCAGACCAGTTTCATGCACCCGCCATTTGGATTCGCTCTGTTCTTCCTTCGATCCGTCGCACCGAAGCGTCCCTATCTCGACAAGCTGACGGGACGGCGGATGGAGCCGGTGACAACAGCCCAGATCTACTGGGGCGCCGTGCCCTTCGTGGTGATCCAATGCATCATGGTCGCCATGGTCATCCTGTTCCCCGACATGGTCATGCACTACAAAGGAGCCGGTACCGGCATCGATCCGGAGTCGATCCAGCAGCTCGACATTCCTGGGCTTGATGGCGACCAGCCGGCGTTCGACTTCGGTACCCCGGAGGGGCTGGATGGGCTAGCCCCACCGGCAGACTTGGCGCCTCCCTCCGACCTTGCGCCGCCAGCGGATCTGGCACCGCCTGTCGACTTGCAGCCTCCGGCTGATCTGCAAGCGCCTGCCAACTAGAACATCTAAAGGAATGGCTGGGTCGACATGGTCGACCCAGTCTTCAGGACAGATCTAGCTGGCGCTGTTCAGCTCTTCTGCGAGCGCGCGCGAATCTGGAACGTGTCGAATGCGTACTCGGCGACCTGGAACCACAAATACTCTTCGTTCTTGAAGGCGTTCATCGCGTCGTACACCTTCTTGAACGCCGGGTTCTTCTCGCTGATCTCGGCATAGACCTGCTGTGCTGCCTGCCAGCAGGCCTGCATGATTTCAGGGCTGTACGGGCGGAGTTGGGCGCCATTGGCCACGAGCGTCCTGAGCGCCTTCGGGTTCCGGGCGTCGTAGCGGGCCTGAGTCACGACGTTGGCAAGAGCTGCAGCACTGGTGACTGCGGCCTTGTAGCTTTCCGGCAGTTGCTCCCACTTCGCCTTGTTGATGAAGAAGTGCAGCATCGGGCCGCCTTCCCACCAGCCGGGATAGTAGTAGTACTTAGCAACCTTGTAGAAACCGAGCTTCTCGTCGTCGTAAGGACCGACCCACTCGGCGGCATCGATCGTGCCCTTCTCCAGGGCAGGGTAGATGTCGCCGCCGGCGATCTGCTGCGGCACCGCGCCCAGCTTGGCGAGCACCTGGCCTGCGATGCCGGCGATACGCATCTTCAGGCCTTCGATGTCGGCGACCGTCTTCACCTCATTGCGGAACCAGCCTCCCATCTGGCAGCCGGTGTTTCCGCCGGGCAGGCCCACGAAGTTGTAGGGAGCGTAGAACTCGTTCATCAAGTCGATGCCGCCGCCATCATACATCCAGGCGTTCTGCTGGCGGCTGTTCAAGCCGAACGGCACGGCCGTACCGAAGGCGAAGGTCGGGTCCTTGCCGAAATAATAGTACGAGCAGGTGTGGCACATCTCGACGGTGTCGTTGGTGACGGCATCCGCGGCCTGGAGGCCCGGGACGATTTCACCGGCTGCGAATACCTGGACCTGGAACTTCCCATCCGTCGCCGCCTGCAATGCGTTAGCGAAGACCTCGGCCGCGCCATAGATCGTGTCGAGCGACTTGGGAAAGCTCGAGGTGAGCCGCCACTTCAGCTCCGGTGTGTTCTGCGCAACCGCCGGTTTCGGAAAGCTCGACGCTGCAGCGGCGATGCCAGCGGTGGCCAACCCGGCACCGGCTACGATGCCACGTCGGTCAATCTTCTTGGTCGCCATCAGGCGGACCTCCCTTGCTAAGCCTGGATCAAGTTTTAGCGCCGGGTACACGAGTAGCAACGGCCGCGCTCATATGAACTTCGGGATCAGGTCGTTGCCAGCGGTTTAGCTGCCCGCGCCGGCGTCTCGACGATCGGCAGGTGGACCAGCGCGGCGAGGATGCCGAGCAGGATCATGACGATCCACACAAGCCCGTAGCTGCCGGTCTGGTCGAACCACCAGCCACCCATCCACACGCCGATCAGGGCGCCTACCTGGTGGCTCAGGAACACGATCCCGAACAGCGTGCCCATGTAGCGCGGGCCGAACATGACGGCGACCAGACCGGACGTTGGAGGCACCGTCGAAAGCCAGAGCAGGCCCATCACGAGGGCGAAGACGAGGGTGGTCGTCGCAGTCGGCGGAAACGCCACATAGATGGCGATGATCACGGCGCGGCCAACATAGATGAACGACAGGATCCACCGCTTGGGCATCTTCCCGCCCAGAACGCCGGCCGTGTAGCTGCCGACGATGTTGCCTAGACCCACCAAAGCGATGGCCCAGCCGCCGACCCAGGGAGCAACGCCTGAATCCATCACGTAGGCCGGCAGATGGGTCTGGATGAAGGCTACGTGGAAGCCACACACGAAAAACCCGGCCGTCAGCAGCCAATAGCTCCGGTGACGCGCGGCATCCTTGAGGGCACGGCCGAGCGTCTCGCCTGGCGCCGGAGCCGTGGCGGCCTTGTGCGCATAGGGTGTGGCCAGCGGGATGACGAGCAGGACCAGGCCGGCCAGGAGCAGCAGCGCGGTTTGCCAGCCATAGGCCAGGATTGCGGCCTGGGAGAGCGGACTGATCAGGAACTGGCCGAGCGAACTCGAGGCGACGACAATCCCAAGCGCCCAGGAACGGCGGGCATCAGGCACCATCCGGCCGACCGCCGCCATAATGAGCGCGAAGCTTGCCCCTGCACCGCCGATGCCGATCAGCACGCCGGTGCTGAGGTAGAGCATGAAGGGCGTGGCCGCCTGGGCCATCATCGCAAAGCCGAGTGCGTAGATCAGCGAGCCGCCGATCAGCACCTTGCGCGTCCCGAACCGGTCCGCCAGGGCGCCGGCGATCGGCTGGCCGATCCCCCACAAAATGTTCTGAACGCCGATGGCGACAGAAAACTCCTCACGGCCGAAGCCTACGTCCCGCGACATCGGCTCGAGGAACAGGCCGAAGCCTGCCCGGGCGCCGAAGGTCAGCATCGCAACCAGGCAGCCGCAGCCGACCACAAACGCGAGTTGGTCGGCCGCGGCCTTGCTGCGCGTCTGCATCCTGGAGATTCCTTTGAACACGGGCGCTCCGGTTACGCCCCCGTGACGTCCACGTCCACCGCACCCAGATGCTCGATCTCGATGCGCACGGCCATGGGGCGGTCCAGCCAGAACACCGGCGTGATGGATCCGAGCGTGACCACCGAGCCGTTCGGCACAGCCAGCCCGAGACGTGCGCGGCGGTTCGCAAACCAGGCCAGCGCGTCGAGCGGATGACCGAGCAGCGCATCGCTGCGGCCGGCTCCGACCTCCTCTCCGTCCAGGATCGTGCGGGCGGCCAGCTGGTCCAGTGGGCCGATTTCCGCAAGCCCATGCGCCGTCCCCAGGACGAGCCCGGTGCCGAAGAAATTGTCGGCGGCCAGGGTGGCGGCGCCGACGGCCGAGAAGTCGGCATAGCGGTCGTCCACCAGCTCGATGGCCGCATGCACCGACGCCACGCACCGGGCGAGCCCCGCACGCTCGAAGGGGGCATCGTCCGGGCGAAGATCCCGCGCGAGCGTGACCGCGATCTCCGTCTCAATACCGAGCCGTGTGAAGCGGCCCAGTTGGAGACGCGCGGGATGAGCGAGCAGCGTTGTCGCGAAGATCTCGCCGAAGACCGGTTCGGCCACCCCGAGATAACGCTGCATGTGCAGCGCAGTGGCTCCGATCTTATAGCCGGTGACGGGTCCAAGGCTGTCGGACAGGCGGACGTTCGAGCGTTGCTGGATGCGATAGGCGGCGTCCAGATCGGCTGCCGCCAGACCGGGAAGAGGCCCGAGGCGCCCTTGGCCAAGGCGCGTGGCCGAAACATGCTCGGCCGCTGATCGGATCAATGCCTCGTCCATTGGTGGGTCCCGCCTGTCCATCATGATCCGTGGCGGGGGACCCGAAGGTCTCCCGCCACGGATCAATGCGCGCTTCGATGCCCCATCGCAAACTGCTCCTCCGGCGAGAGGACCATGCGGTGGCGGGCGTAGAGAAGGAAGTAGAGGATGCCGATCACGAACCAGACGGCCACCGCGATCACGCCCACGCGATAGACCGGGTCGGACAGCTGAAAGCAGATGGTGACGGCGGCGATGATCACGGTCAGCCAAGCACCCGGCACGCCCAGTGGGCTGCGGAACGGGCGCTCGATGTTCGGCAGCTTCTTGCGCAGGTAGATGAAGGACAAAGCCTGCATGATGTAGGAAAACATCGCGCCGAACACCGCCATGTTGAGCAGCGTGCCGCCGATGATGGCAGCACCCCGTTCCTCGCCCACGCCGAACCAAACCACCATCATCACCAGCAGGGCCACGATGGCGCCCGTCAGCATCGCGACGTGCGGGGTCTTGCGTGTGCCATGGGTCACCGAGAGCGCGCGAGGGAAGTAGCCGGCGCGCGACAAAGAATAGATCTGGCGGCCCTTGGCGAAGATGATCGTGTGGAAACTGGCGATCAGGCCGATCACCGCGACGAGCGCCAGGATCTTGGCGATGTCCGACCCGAACAGGGCGCGGAAACCGTCCAAAAGCGGCTCGCCTGAGCTGCCGAGCGCGAACGAACCCACGCCGGCCACGGAGGGGTTCAGCCAGAGGATCATGAACGCCGAGACGATCAGGGTGAAGATGCCGGCCAGGATGCCCTTGGGCATGTCGCGCTTGGGATCATGGCTCTCTTCTGCTGCCAGGGGCAACTGCTCGATCGCCAGGAACAGCCAGACGGCAAAGGGCATGGCTGCCAGCGCACCGACGAGGCCGTGCGGCAGGAAGGGGCCGTTGCCCTCGGGAAGCTCGGCCCCGTCCGGGCCGATGTTGAGCGCCCAGCGATTGAAGTCGATCGACGGGAACGCGGCGATCCAGAAGATGATGAGGACGGCCAGGGCGGCGAGCGTCACGATCAGCGTGACCCGGAACGACAGCTCCACGCCCACGATGTTCAGCCAGAGGAAGAGCGCATAGAAGGCGATCCACCAGATCGGCTGGAATGACGCCGGCGTCTCGAAGATGCCGGTCATGTAGGAGCCGATGAAGAACACGATCACGGCCGGGGTGAGCACGTACTCGACGTTCTCGGAAAGACCGGTGGCAAAGCCTGCCCACGGTCCCAGGGCGGTACGGGCGAACGAATAGGCGCCGCCCGTGTGCGGCAGTGCCGGGCTCATCTCGGCAATGCTGTAGGTGAGACCCAGATACATCACCATGATCAGCAAGGTCGCCACCAGGAGGCCGCCCCAGCCTCCGATTGCCAGGCCCAGGTTCCAGCCGGAATAGTGACCGGAGATCACCGCACCTACGCCCAGGGCCCAGAGCGACCAGACACCCGCATAGCGGCGCAGTGTCCGTTTGTCGAAATAGCCTTGATCGACATCGACATATCGCACGCCGGACTTATCGGCTTCTTTCGCCATGATGTCCCCCCAACGAACCATCAGGCACCGACAGTGCAGCGCACCTCGGCGGAAGGGAAGCCAGCCTGTTGCGCGGGAACACCCGAGTGCTGCCGATTTGGCACAAGGGGCTTCTCGGCCTTCACCGGACGGCACGATTGACTTGCCATGTCACCGCACCATAGATCCCGCGGCCTGGAAACCTGATGGTCATGGAAGGTCAGAGCGAATGACATCGATCGCGCTATTCGGTGCCGGCGGGAAGATGGGCATGCGTCTCGGACGCAACCTGGTCGGCTCCGCCTACGACGTGCGCCATGTCGAGGTCAGCGAGGCCGGCAAGGCAAGGCTGCGGGACGAGCTGGATGTCGGGGCTGTAGAGCCGGAGAAGGCGCTGACTGGCGCGGATGTCGTCATCCTGGCCGTACCGGACACGCTGATCGGCAAGGTCGCGGGCGGCATCGTGGACAAGCTGGCGCCCGGGACGATTGTCATCATCCTGGATGCCGCCGCACCGCATGCCGGCCACCTGCCCAAGCGGGACGACATCACCTACTTCGTCACCCATCCCTGCCATCCCCCGATCTTCAACGACGAGACCGATCCGGCCGCCCAGCGCGACCATTTCGGGGGCGTCGCGGCCAAGCAGCACATCGTCAACGCGCTGATGCAGGGGCCCGAAGAGCATTATGCGGTCGGCGAGCAGGTCGCGCGGACGATCTGGAAGCCGGTGATGCGCTCGCACCGGGTGACGGTCGAGCAGATGGCGATCCTGGAGCCCGGCCTGTCCGAGACGGTCTGCGCCACCTTGCTGGACGTCATGCGCGAGGCCATGGACGAGGCGGTCGCGCGCGGCGTGCCGGCCGAGGCGGCCCGCGACTTCCTGCTCGGCCACATGAACGTGCTGGGCTCGGTGATCTTCAAGGAAGTGGATGGCGTGTTCTCGGACGCCTGCAACAAGGCGATCCAGTTCGGCAAGCCAGCACTGATGAAGGACGACTGGAAGCGCGTGTTCGAGCCCGAGGAGATCATGGAAAGCATCCGGCGGATCACCTGAGGGAGCCGGCCCATGGCGACCATCCGGGGAGCGCTGATCGGCTGCGGGTTCTTCGCGCAGAACCAGATGCATGGCTGGGCGGACATCGAGGGCGTGGACATCGTCGCGATCTGCGACCGGGACCGGGGCCGGCTCGACGCTACCGGCGAGCGGTTCGGCATTGCCAAGCGCTACCAGGATGCCGGCCAGATGCTGGCAGGCGAACAGCTCGACTTCGTGGACATCGCGACCACGGCGCCCACCCACCGGATGCTGGTCGAGATGGCGGCGTCGCGCGGCCTGGCGGTGATCTGCCAAAAGCCGTTCGCGCTCTCGATGGGGGACGCGGAGGCGATGGTGCGGGCCTGCGAGGCGGCAGGCCCGCCCTTGATGGTGCATGAGAACTTTCGCTGGCAGACGCCGATCCAGCTGGTCCGCGCGCAGATCGACAAGGGCCTGATCGGCAGACCCTTCTTCGGCCGGTTCTCGTTCCGCTCCGGCTTCGACGTGTTCTCGGGGCAGCCCTACTTGGCCCAGGGCCAGCGCTTCATCATCGAGGACCTGGGCATCCATATCCTGGACATTGCCCGGTTCATCATGGGCGACGCCACCTCCCTCGCCTGCCGCACCATGCGCATCAACCCACGGATCAAGGGCGAGGACGTCGCGACCATGCTGCTCGGGCATGGCGACGCCACCAGCATCGTTGACTGCTCCTATGCGACCAGGCTGGCGGTGGAGCCGTTCCCGCAGACGCTGATGGAGGTCGACGGCGACGAGGGCTCGATCCGGCTCACCGAGGGCTACCAGCTGACGGTGCATGGCCAGGGCGGCACCCAGGTCGTGGACGCGTCGCCTATCCTGCTGCCCTGGGCGCAGCGGCCCTGGCACAACATCCAGGAGAGCGTGCGGGCGATCCAGCAGCACTGGGTCGACTGCCTGCGGAGCGGCCGGGAGCCGCAGACCTCGGGGCGGGACGATCTGAAGACGCTGAGGCTGGTCGAGGCCGCCTATGAGAGCGCCGGTCGAGGAACGGTCGTCGACGTCCGCGGCTGACGATCCCAGATTCATGCAAGCCTCTGAATCAGCATGGGTCCTCGGGTTCGTTCATGCAAAACAACACGCGCACGGCACCCGTCCGCCATCCGGTCGCCACGATCGGACAGTATGACATATCCGGGACAATGATGTGAGTCGTTGCGGGTTTACTGGCGGGCTGGCTGGGAACGGCGGTCGTTACTCGCCGGATCTGTAGCAATTAGTTAAAATTGACAGCTTGACGGCTGTATTAGAACGGGTCAGTGCTTCCATGGAGGAGCGCTCGACCCGCCGCCGGGGAAGGAGAAGACGCTCCAGGCGAGGGAAGCATGAAGCGTCGCGATGTCTTGCGGACAGCCTCGGTGGCTGCACCGGCGATCATGACCATGGGCACCAGCCAGGCGTCGCACCGGGACCGCCCGATGAACGTCATCCTGTTCATCACCGACCAGGAGCGGGCGATCCAGCATTTCCCGCCGGGCTGGGCGAAGGAGAACCTGCCAGGCCTGCAGCTCCTCCAGCGCAACGGCCTGACCTTCGACCGGGCGTTCTGCTCGTCCTGCATGTGCTCGCCCAGCCGCGCCAGCCTGTTCACCGGGCTCTATCCGGCCCAGCACCAGGTGACCGACACCCTCACCTTCGGCACCGACTATTCCAACATGGAGCACGTGCTGCCCCGCAACGTGCCGAACCTCGCGACCGTCATGGAAAAGGTCGGCTACGAGGTCGTCTACAAGGGCAAGTGGCACATCTCGAAGCCGCTCTCCAACCCGCAGACGGAGGAGGAAGCCGAGCTGGCCTGGCGGCCGCGCGACGTCGGCATCTACGGTTTCCAGCGCTGGACGGCGCCCGATGCGGGCGAGAACCAGGACCTCACCCAGTTCGGCGGCGGCTACGCCAATAACGACCATCGCTACATGACCGGCCAGACCGACCGGGGCGCCGAGCAGGAGGGCGTGCTCGACTACCTGCGCGATCGGGCCAGGCACCGGCAGCCCTTCTTCCTGGTCGTCTCACTGGTCAACCCGCACGACGTGCTCTCCTACCCGCGCACCTGGCAGGAAGGCGGCTACCATTCGGAGAAGTGGCTGGAGGGCGACATCGAGCTGCCCAAGACCTGGGACGAGGATCTGAGGACCAAGCCCACGGCCCAGCGGCAGTTGCTGGTAGCCCTGGCGGCGGGCATCGGCGTCCTGAGGAACAAGGAGCAGCGTCTCGCCTACCTGAACTTCTACGGCAACCTGCTCAAGCGCGTGGACGCCTACCTGCTGCGCATGATGGAGGTCCTGCACAAGGAGGGCTTGGTCGACGACACGCTGGTGATCCGCACCTCCGACCATGGCGAGATGGGCTTGGCCCATGGCGGCATGCGGCAGAAGATGTTCAACTTCTACGAGGAGGCGCTGCGCGTACCGCTCGTCTACTCGAACCCGCGGCTCTACCCCAAGCCGCTGCGCAGCGAGGCCCTGGTCAGCCATGTCGACTTCCTGCCGACCATGGCGGGCTTCGCCGGCGCCATCCAGCGGCGCATCTGGGAAGGCGTCGACTACTCGCACCTCCTGCGCCATCCCCATGGGCCGGCACCGCAGGACCATGTGCTGTTCACCTATGACGACATCCGCGCCGGGCAGAACGTCGCCCAGCTGGTGGCCCCGCCCAACCGGATCGTCTCGATTCGCGAGGGACGCTGGAAGCTCGCCCGCTATTATGACGGCGACGGCAACGTGCCGGACCAATGGGAGATGTACGACCTCCTCAAGGACCCGCTGGAGACGAACAACCTCGCCCGGCCCGGCTACCGGCCGACGCTGGAGCAGGCGACCCAGCGGGCGCGCCTGACCGCCAGGCTGGAACATGCCCAGAAATGGCGGCTGCAGCCGCTGGACCGGGAACTCGTGCCGCAGCCCTCCGCGACGGAACCGAGCTCGGGATCCTGACGACGCGCCACCTGCCGGCCGGCAGGTGGCCGGCTCCCTTTCCGGATTCCCCATCGCCCCGAACCCGACTAGCATCCGTCCGAAGACGACGGGGAGGTTGACGTAGTGAGCGAGTATCTCGTGCTCGACAAGAGCTTCGGCCATCTGATCAGCGGCAACGCGCGGGTCAGGAAGCTCTGGACGGGCGCTGCCTGGGCCGAAGGCCCGGTCTTCTTCCGGGACGGCAACTTCCTCCTGTTCTCGGACATTCCGAACGACCGGATCATGCGCTTCGTGCCGGACTTCACCGGTTTGGAAGGCACCATCTCGGTCTACCGTCAGCCCGCCAACAACACGAACGGGCATACTCGCGACCTGCAGGGCCGGCTCGTGTCGTGCGAGCATGGCGCGAGAAGGGTCACGCGCACCGAGCTCGACGGCAGGATTACGGTCATCGCCGACAGCTACAACGGCAAGAAGCTGAACTCGCCGAATGACGTGGTGGTGAAGTCGGACGGCACGATCTGGTTCACCGACCCGTCCTACGGGATCCTGTCGGATCTCGAAGGCTGGAAGGCGGAGCCGGAATATGGCGGATGCCATGTGTTCCGCTTCGATCCCTCGTCCAACAAGCTGGAGGCCGTGGCCACCGACTTCGTGAAGCCGAACGGGATCGCCTTCTCGCCGGACGAGAAGATCCTCTACGTCGCGGACACCGGCGCGTCGCACGATCCCGAGGGTCCGCGCCACATCCGGGCGTTCGACGTGAGCGGGGACGGCAAGCTGTCCAACTCGCGCGTGTTCGCCGAATGCGATGCCGGGCTGTTCGACGGGTTCCGCCTGGACACGGACGGACGGGTCTGGAGCTCGGCCGGCGACGGCGTCCATTGCTTTGCGCCGAGCGGCCAGCTGCTCGGCAAGATCCTGGTGCCGGAAGTCGTGGCGAACGTCACCTTTGGCGGGTTCAAGAAGAACCGGCTCTATATCTGCGGGACCACCTCGCTCTACGCGGTGCATGTCTCGGTGACGGGGGCGCAGGTCCCATGAGGCCAGCCGTTCTCGCGGTGGCCGGCACGCTGGCGCTGGCTGCCTGCGGCGGCAAGATCGAGGGCCCGAACCGGCACGTGCCGCCGTCCGGGACCACGGTCACCTATGACTGCGACAACGGCAAGGTCCTGCGCGCGACCTATGAAGGACTGTCCGACGTCCACATCATCACGGAGGGCAAGGACGTCGTCCTGCACAGCGTGATGTCCGAGCGCGGGGCCAAGTACAAACAGTCGGCCGACGAGTTCTGGATGGAGGGCAGCGAAGCCACCTTCCAGACGGTCGACGGCACGACGGACTGCATCATCCGGCCATAGGCGCCGGGACCCCACCTTCCGCCAGCCGGGCCGCCCTGCCCGGCTGGACCCGCTGACGCTTCCGGGCACATCGGCATGGCCGTCCTCCGGCTCGTCCTGGGCGACCAGCTGAGCCAGCGCATCTCCAGCCTCTCCGGCCTCGCTTTGGCCGAGGACCTCGTGCTGATGTGCGAGGTGCAGGAAGAGGCGACCTATGTCCGCCACCACCAGAAGAAGATCGCCTTCCTGTTCTCGGCGATGCGCCACTTTGCGGCAGCGCTCGCTGAAACCGGTTGCCGGGTGCGCTACGTGCGGCTGGACGAACCCGGCAACAGCGGCTCGTTCCGCGGCGAGGTCGAGCGGGCGCTGGCCGCCTTCCCGGCCGGGAAGGTCGTGGTCACCATGCCGGGCGAGCACCGGGTCCTGGCGGACATGGCGACATGGCCGGAGCGGCTGGGCGTCCCGGTCGAGATCCGCAAGGACGACCGCTTCCTTTGCGGGATCGAGGAGTTCCAAGCCTGGGCAGCCGGGCGGCGCGTCCTGCGGATGGAGTTCTTCTACCGCGAGATGCGGCGCAAGCACCGGGTCCTGATGGCAGGCGACCAGCCGGAAGGCGGACGCTGGAACTACGATGTCGAGAACCGCAAGGCGCTGGCCGATGGCGGCCTGCTGATCCCCCCGCCGACCATGATCGAGCCCGATGCCACGACGCTCGAGGTCATCGACCTCGTCCGCAGCCGCTTCGGCGGGCATTTCGGCGACCTCCTGCCGTTCCGTTTCGCCGTGACGCGCGACCAGGCGCTGCAGGTGCTGGCGGACTTCCTGGAGCAACGCCTGCCGTTGTTCGGCGACTTCCAGGACAACATGATGCAGGGGCAGCCATGGATGTACCATGCGCATCTCAGCTTCTACCTGAACTGCGGCCTGCTCGATCCTTTGGAGGTCGTGCGGGCGGCCGAGCAGCGCTACTGGCATGGGCAGGCGCCGCTGAACGCCGTAGAGGGCTTCATCCGCCAGATCCTGGGCTGGCGGGAATATGTCCGCGGGATCTACTGGCTGAAGATGCCGGGCTACGCGGCCCTGAACTTTCTGGCGGCGACCCGGCCGCTGCCCTGGTTCTACTGGAGCGGCGAAACCGACATGAACTGCCTTCGGCAGTGCATCGCCGAGACGAAAGAGAGCGCCTACGCCCACCACATCCAGCGGCTGATGGTGCTGGGCAATTTCGCTCTCCTGGCGGGGCTCGATCCCCGCCAGGTCAACGAGTGGTACCTCGTGGTCTATGCCGACGCGTATGAGTGGGTCGAACTGCCCAATGTCAGCGGCATGATCCTGTTCGCCGATGGCGGCTATCTCGGCAGCAAGCCGTATGCGGCCGGCGGCGCCTATGTCGACCGGATGTCCGACTATTGCCGGTCGTGCCGCTACGACGTGAAGGCGAAGAGCGGCCCGAAGGCCTGCCCGTTCAACTATCTCTACTGGAACTTCCTGCTGTCCCACCGGACCAGGCTGAAGAACAATCCGCGCCTGCAACTGGCCTACCGGTCGCTGGACAGGATGAGCACGGCGCGGACCGTGGCGATCCAGATGGACGCGGCGCGGTTCCTTGGCAGCCTCCGCAGCGATCCCTAGTCGTCCACGTCCTTCATCGTCTCGCGCAGGGTCCGACCGCGGTACGCGGTGCGGTGACGGCCGCGGCGCTGCAGCTCGGGGATCAGGTAGGCGACCATGTCCTGGAGGTCCCCTGGCATGGAGATCGGGTGGCCGATCATGAAGCCGCCGCGGCTGCCGGTGGCCTCGAAGACTTCCTCCAGGTGGTCGGCGACCTCCTTGCCGTCGCCGGCGAAGGTCAGGTCGTAATGGCTGGCATAGCGCATGGCCTCGCGGAAGAACTCGTCGCGGGTCATCTCGGTGGTGGCGCCATATTTGTGGGACATGATGGCGACGGGGCCGGCTGGTGTCGCCTGGGTCGCCGCGATCTGGTCGTTCAGTTCCTTCAGCGTGAAGCGCTCTGGGATCTTGGAGAAGTCGAAGCCGGAATTGTGGGAAAGGTAGACGCCCACGCCTTCGGGCGGGAACATGGTCAGGAGCCCTTCCCTGCGGCGCCTGGCCTCGGCACCCGTCTCGGCGACCACGAGCGGCTTTTGCCACATGATGCCGACCGTTCCGGGATCGCGGCCGTGCGCGCGGAGGGCGTCGTCCAGGGCGGCGCGCTGCTTCACCTGGGCATGAACGGCCATGTTCTCGCCAAACGCGATATCGACGAAGCCGGCAGCGGTCTTGAGCCCGCGCGGCGAGCCGCCGGCCTGGACCAGCACCGGGCGTCCTTGTGGCGAGGGCGGCGTGTTGAGGGGACCCTTTACCTTGAAGAAGCGGCCGACATGGTCGATCGGGCGGACCTTCGTGGGATCGGCGACACGGCCGGTTTCCCGGTCCCAGATCATCGCATCGGGGGCGACGCTGTCCCAGAGCTTGAGGCAGACGTCGATGAACTCGTCCATCCGGTCGTAGCGGGCGCCGTGCTCCATCAACTGGTCGAAGCCGAAATTCTGGGCGTCGGCCAGCCGGGTGGAGGTGACCACGTTCAGCGCCATGCGGCCGTTCGTGATGTGGTCGAGCGAGTTCATGAGCCGCGCGATGTAGTAGGGATGCATGAAGGTCGACGCATAGGTGATGCCGTAGCCGACATGCTTGGTGACCCGGGACATCGCGACCATGAGCGGGTTCAGGTCCTGGCGGGGAAATGTCATGCCCCACTCGACCGCCGTGTCGATCGAGTCCTTCCAGGTGCTGGGAATGCCGGTGCCCTCCCCGGAGAACACCATGTCGAAGCAGCCGCGCTCGCAAAGCCTTGCGATGTCCTCGTACATCTCCACGTCGGGAAAGCTCAGCCCGCCCGGCCAGGAGCCGGGCATCCGCCAGCGGCCGTCCATGGCGATGTAGGACACGTCGAAGCCGAGATTCATGCGCTTCGCCATGGGGGCGCTCTCCTCGTCTGGGTACGGGGCGCACCCGAACCTTCCCGGGCCGCATCGTCAAGAGGTTGACGATGCTGGTATGACAGGCTCACAATCATACCAACGAAGAGGCCGAGCCGGCATGACCCCGAAGGGAGCCGAAGCTGGCCTCAAGGGAGGTAGAACGTGGTGAGCGGGCCGGTCGCCGACACTACGCGCGAGGACGAGACACTGCACGGATCGCCGATCCGGACGCGGCGGCTGCACGAGGAGGTGGCCGCCCGGATCGAGGCGGCGATCACGGCGGGTGCCGTGGCGCCGGGCGAGAGCCTGCCGTCCGAGCGGGAGCTGATGTCGCGCTATGGCGTCGGGCGCCCGGCGGTGCGCGAGGCGCTCCTGTCGTTGCAGCAGCGCGGGCTGATCGAGCGGCGCAATGGCGAGCGGGCACGGGTCGCCTCGCCCAATGCCGCCGACGTGGTGGCGCAGATGACGCTGCCGGTACGCCGCATGCTGGCCGACCCGGAGAACGTCCGGCACTTCCAAGGTGCCCGGGCGCTGTTCGAGACGGCGATCGCGCGGCAAGCGGCGGAGCTGGCGACACCGGCGCAGATCCAGGCGCTCAAGGCGGCGCTGGACGACAACCGGGCGCAGCTGGGGGACCCGGTCGCCTTCGCACGCACCGATGTAGCCTTTCACTTCCTCCTGGCGGAGATCCCGCGGAACCCGATCTTCACCGCGCTTCACGACGCGCTGGTAGGCTGGCTGACCGAGCAGCGGCGCGTGACGCTCACGAGCAAGCGTGCCTTCGAGGTCGCCTATGCGGCGCATGAGCGGATCTACCAGGCCGTGGCGGCCCATGACGAGGACGCGGCGGCGCGTGCCATGGCGGACCACCTGGCCGAGGTCGCGGACCTCTACTGGCACACCGACAAGAAGGGAAAGAAGAGATGAGCGACGGGCTGGTGGTGCTGGTGGAGTTCCGGCTCAAACCCGGAAGCGCTGCCGCCTTCGAACCGCTGATCGCCGCCAATGCCCATGCCTCGGTGACGGACGAGCCGGGCTGCCGACGCTTCGACATCGCAACGACGCCCGAGGATCCGGAGCGCATCGTCCTCTACGAGATCTACGACGACCGTGCCGCGTTCGACTACCACGTCACCACGCCGCACTACCTCACCTTCAAGGAAGGATCGGGACCCTTGATCGCCAGTTCGACCGTGCACCTCCTGGACCTCAAGGAGAACGCCAAGCCGGCAGGCGGGGCCGCCCGATGAGCGGACCTTCCCTGCGTGAGATGTCCGGATCGACCGAGCCCAAGTTCGGCCACTTCATCGTCGAGTTCGCCACGCCAGGCATCGGCCACATCCTGAAGAATGCCGGCTGCGATTTCGTCCTGTTCGACTGCGAGCATTCCGGCTTCGGCTTCGAGACCGTCAAGGCGGCGATCCGCTATTTCGAGGCGGCCAGACTGCCTACTATCGTCCGGGTGCCGTCGCGCGAGTACCAGCACATCGCCCGCGCGCTCGACATGGGGGCGGAGGGCATCATGCTGCCGATGGTGTCCACGCCGGAGGAGGCACGCTTCATCGTCGACAGCGTGAAGTATGTGCCCAAGGGCAACCGCGGCGTAGCACTCGGCATCGCGCACGATGCCTACAAGGGCGGCGAGGTGCTGGCGAAGCTGGCGGCGCAGAACGAGCGCTCGGCTGTGTTCGCGCAGATCGAGACCAAGGAAGGTGTCGCCAACGCCGATGCGATTGCCGGCACGGACGGGATCGACTGCCTGTGGGTCGGCCATTTCGACCTGTCCTGTTCGCTGGGCGAGCCCGGCCAGTTCCAGTCCAAGACATTCCTGGATGCGATCGAGACGGTGGCACAGGCCTGCCGCAAGCACGGCAAGCGGCTGGGGCGGCTCGTGCCGGACGTGGCGACGGGGGTGGAGTATCGCGGCAAGGGCTTCGACTTCCTCTGCTATTCCGGCGATGTCTGGACCTACCAGGCGGCATTGAAGGCCGGCATCGACGGGCTGCGGGCGGGGTGCGCCGAGGCGACCAAGGGAGGCAAGTGATGGCAGGCAAGTTCAGGGTCGCGTTGTCGTCGGACTTCAGGAAGCCGGACGGCGCGCCCACCTACCCCGACTTCGACCTGACCCCTCTC
>JAESGR010000285.1_pt1 | contig 56875 bp, 51 predicted proteins | sample 9269771 | NCBI WGS metagenome assembly JAESGR01 (sample SAMN15739572, study PRJNA653492) | algae metagenome | isolation source: Chroococcus sp. CMT-3BRIN-NPC107 and co-occurring heterotrophs from well... | place: USA: Clark Mountains Wilderness, California | collected 2010-04-18 | reverse complement strand
CGTTCCCATGCGTCCAGCGGCCAGCGACGGCCGCCGCACGCCGGCTAGCCGCGAAAGGACGCGCGGATCTCGCGCACGGTGGCCGCAGGACTTTGCAGATGCGGGTAGTGCCCGATGTCGCGCAGGATCTCGAGCTTCAGCCCGGCCTTCACGGCGAACTCCACCCCCATGGCCGGATGGATGTAGAAGTCGCGCTCGCCCCAGAGCACCTTGACCGGCGTGCGCAGCCGCGCCAGGCTGGATTCGAAGTAATGCTGGTCCTCGTCGAAATGCGAGTAGTAGTGAAAGAAGCCGTCGGCGCTGCTCATCTCCGGGTGGTCCCAGCCGCGCAGCATGTCCTGCGTGAACTCCCGCGGGATGTCGAACTGCTGCTGTTCGGACAAGCCGCGCCGGTACGCGTTGTGCACGATCTCGTCGCGGTTCCTGTTCATCAGCGAGCGGGTCACCTCGGAGCCCCGCCGCTTCTTCAGGCTTTGCAAACTGGCGTGCATGTACTGCGGCCGGTCGAAGGGTGCGAAATCCCCGACGATGATCCGACGCGCGATGGCCGGTTTTTCCAGCGCGAGCAGCAGCGCGGGCAGGGCACCGATGTCGGTCGCGTAGATCGTCAATCGCGCGCTGTCGATGCCTGCGGCCTCGATGTAGGCCTCAAGCACGCGCGCGTACTCGCGCGGCGCGTACGAGAAGTGCTGCGCGGGCGGCCGCGTCGACTGCCCGTAGCCGGGCCAGTCGAAGGCGTGCACCTCGTACGCGCCGCCGAGGTCCTCGGCGATGCCCTTCCAGGCGAGGATCGTTTCGGGAAACCCGTGCAGCAGCAGCACGGTACCGGCCGCGCGCTCGTTGCGCACCACCAGCCGGCGAAGCTGCAGCTGCGGGCTGACGCGCAGCTGGCTCGTCTCCAGCACTGCACGCGCCGGCGCAGGCAAGCTGGCGCAGGCGCCCAGCACCGGCAGCGACAGGGCCGGAAGGAGAAAGCGGCGACGGGAGCAAGGCGTCATGAGCAGGTCTCGCGGGGAATTCAGAAGAGCCTTCCTGTGTAGCGCAGACGCGCCTGCACTTCATGCGTCTTTGGATGCACCTGCGCGTGCGACCACGCGCGTGCGGTCGCACGCGGGCGTGCTGGGTACGAGGGCGGCACCGTCCATGCGCGCGATTGTTGTCGGCTGCGCAACGGCCTCTTGCCGTGGCGCCGCTTTTTCTCGGACGACCCGCCACCTACATTGGCTGCATCGGAGGCAACTCCATCATCCCGAAAGGAAATCACCATGAAGCGCATCCCCCTCCTCCTGGCCACTGTCCTGGCCTTCGCCGCCGTTGCGGTGCATGCCGAATCGCCCGACCGCTCCGGCCAGTTCTCGGCCAGCGCGCGGTTCGGCAAGTCCCGCGCCGAAGTGCTCGCCGAGCTCAAGGAAGCCCGGCGCACCGGGGACATCCTCGCCGCCGGCGACGCGGGCGCCACCGAATACGAGCGCAATCCGAGCGCCTTCCCGGCCCGCGCCCAGGTGGCCGGCAAGACGCGCGAACAAGTGCGCGCCGAGACCCTGCAGGCGATCGCCGAGGGCGACATCAGGGCCGGCGAGCTGGGCGTGACCCTGCGCGAGGCCTACCCGAGCTTCTACATGGCGCGCGATGCAGCGCGCGCGCAGCGCACTGCGGCCATGCCGCAACCGGCGATGCCGCGCTGACACGGCAACCCCGCAGCGCCGCGGTCATGCCGCAAGGCCCCGGATCTTCCGGGGCTTTTTTTTTCGTGGTCGCCGCGGGCGGGCACCGGCCTTACGCCTTAGGTGGCACCCCGGCGGCCGGTGCAGGTGGCCAGCGGGGCTCGGCCAGCGGTGCATGCGCGCCGCCCCACCTTTGGTATCGCCTATACCAACGTGCAATGGAGCGTGCGCCGCGGCTGATGTGAACTCACGTTGTCGTCCGGCTTGCGCCAAGGAGCCGATGGACACCACCCGTACACCCCTACCCGCTGGAGAACCCATGAACTTCCAATCCCTGCGCCGCTCGCACCTGCTGGTCCTGCATCCCGATCCGATCGTCTGCGCCGGCATCGCCGCGGCCCTGCGCGAGCACGCCGCGTTCGAGGTGTCCATCCACGGAGCCGACCATGCGTTGGCGGAGCGCCCGCAGGTGGATGTCGTGATCACCGACTATGTCAACGCGATGCGCTTGACCCAATCGCACCAGCGCAGGGAGCTCGGGCTGCCGAACGATGCACGGATCCTGGCGCTCACCGCCAATGACCGGGAGGCCGACATCCGGCGTGCCATCGAAGGCGGCGTCTACGGCTACGTGCTGGTCGGCGGGCCGGTCGACGAGCTGGTCGCCGGCGTCAAGGCGGTGGCCAGCGGCTTGCGTTACATGAGCGCATCGGTGGCGCAGCGCATGGCCGACAGTCTGACCCGCGCACCCCTGACCTCGCGTGAGCTGGAGGTGCTGTGCCTGGTGGTCAAGGGGCAGCCGAACAAGAGCATCGCGCGGCAGCTGAGCATCGAGCTGGGGACGGTCAAGTCGCACGTGAGCGCCATCATGGCCAAGCTGGGCGCTGCCTCCCGCACGCAGGCGGCGCGTATCGCGTCCGCACGCGGGCTGGTGGAAGAAGGGGCGGACAGCGCGCGCGAGCCGATGTTGCCGCGCATGCGCCAGTTCGAGCCGAGCTTCCAGTACGCCTGAGCGCCGCCTGTCCCAAGCAACATGCCCCCGCGAGGGGGCATGCTGCTTTCTAACTGGGCTGGCGCTCAGACGACCATGCGCGGCACGGGGGAAGTCGGCGCCTGGTCCTGCGGCGCTTGCTGGGGCCGTTGCGGGACGGCGGGGCGCTTCGGAGCGGTATCGCGTGGCAGCACCCGCTGCGCCGAGTAGCCGGGGTCAGCGTCGCGGGCGGCTGCATTGCCGGTGTTGGCGGGTCGCGAGACCACCACGTCGCCACCTTCGCGCCCTTCCTTCAGGCGCTCGGCGTGTTCGAGCACCTCCTGCATCTTGCTGCTCCAGGGCACGCGGTGCAACCGCGCCTGCGCGCCGGACCGGCGCGAGATGACCATCACGTCGATCCAGCGCTTCTTGCCGTCGGCCACCACGGTGCTGTGCGCGATGTACTGGAACGATTCGGGCAGTTCGGCGGGCCAGCCATACCCCAGGCGCGTCCCCACGGCAGGAACGGCAACCGCGCAGGCGGCCAGCAGCGCCGGGCCGAGCAGCAGCTTTAGGCGAAAGTGGCGTGCCGTGGTATAGAACACGTACAGCACCAGCACGGCCAGCAGCAGCAGCGCCGCGACCGCCGGAAACAGCAGGTGGAATTGTTCGCTGAGCATCCTCACGTTCCCTGGCGGACCGAACCGCCCGTATCGCCCAGGATGGGCACGTCGCATTGCAGGTCGACCTGCGACACCGCGCCGGAAGCCTCCACGTCGAAGCAGAAGGCCGTGCGCTGGCTGCCGATGCGCCCCAGGGACAGGGTGCGATCGGCGACTTCGACCAGCTGGGGGTTGAGCTTGGTGAGCTTCACGCGCACGGGGTCCGGCGTCGCCGCAAGCTCCCGCATGCCGATCTCGTTCTCGTCGTAGTGGTGGTAGTAGTGCACATTCACGACGTAGCGACCGGGCACGATGGCGCGCACCACGGTCGTCTCCTTGTTGATCGAGATCAGCTTGGCTTCGCCCTGGACGCCGGCATAGAGGTCACCAAAGCCGCCCCGGTCGTCTCGGTCGAGCGTCGCGACGCCCGCGTCCTTGGCGGCATAGCTCACCTTGCGGCCGTCCGGCAGCATCAGCCACAGGTCCAGGTCCGCAAAGCTCTGGTCCGCCCAGGTCAGCTCGAGCACCAGTTCGGCCTTGAGCTCCGCGGACCTGGCCTGCGCAGGAGGGTTCATCTGCACCAGCGCGATCGCCGAGACCACCACGAACAGCATCAGCAGGTTCAGCAGGAGGTCGATGGCGGCGATCGCGTTCGCCTTGTCGCTGCCGTTACTGCTCATGGCGCGCTGCCAGGTTCAGGTTGATCACCTGCAGCTTCAGGCCCACGGCGCCGACCAAGCCCACCAGCGTGTTCACCAGCGCGGTGGCGGAACCGGCCGTGAGGCTGCTGATTGCGCGCCGCGCCACCGTCACGTCGGCGCCGGCGAGCGAGGAAAAGGACGTGGTCAGCAGCTCCATGAAGCCGATGACGGTGCCGATCAGGCCCAGCATCGTCATCAGCGTCACGGCGTAGTCGTAGCCTTCCTGGTAGCGCAGGTGCCAGGTGAGGTCGCCGCGGCCCACGCGCCGCGTGAGCCGGCCGACGAAGACGGTCACCACGAAATACGTGGTCAAGGTGATGAAGCTCACCTTGTAGGCATCGACGCGCCACATCGCTCCCAGATGGTCCGTGACAGCGGCGATGGCCAAGCCAGCGACGCTGCACAGAAACACGAGCCACCATCGCAGGTTCGCAACCATGTCGTGATCCTCCGGGTCAGTACCGATGCGGCGCGGGCGGCCGCCGTATCAGTCGGGGTCGGGTCGCACGAGGCTGCTGGCAGCACGCGGGCGAAGTCGTGGGGGTGGCTCTTGGCATGTGTGCTCCTAGGAAAACAGGGCGGCAGCGCAACACTCGTCCCTGGGGACGCCAGCGTCGCCGCATGCACCCGCACGCGCAGCCCTGTGGCACGCGCCGGGGCGAACTCCACGGGCCGCCGCCGGGCGCTGGCGCCGCGCGAGGCGGCCCGCTTGCCGCGGCCGCTACGCGGCCAGCCGTACCCGCTGCCGCGCACGCGCGGGCACGCGGTGCGGCAGCAGCCCCAGCTTGCGCCGCACCGAGTCCTCGTACTCCCAGTCCGCGGCGCAGTCCGGGTCGCAGAACAGTCGACGGGCGACGTCGTCGGCACCACAGTTGTGGCAACAGCCCACGGGGTGCAGCACCGCACCGTGCCGCTGCTGCAGGGCGTAGGCGAGGTGGTGCTGTTCGGAATCAAAGGCGAGGTCTGCTTCGTCGGCCATGTCGGCTCCTGCGTCGTTCGTATCGATGTCAACCGTCGCCGGGGCGACGGCACTCACCCTGCCTGGCGCCGACACAGGAGCGCGGCCAGCAGCCGCTTCCATGGACGTCGCCGCTCTCCGCGCGCCTCGAAGTGCGCGGGTCCGGGCTCGTGTGCGCCTTCGAAGGCAGTGGCGTACTCGGGGCCGCGGGTCGTCTCGCCCAGGCGCCTGCTGAAGGTCAACGTCGTCGGCCATCCCGACGCCGGGGCGTCGGAGCGTGAAGTCGAGCGGGCCTTGTGCATGGTGCATCGGAGTAGGAGGGACGGCTGCATGAAAGCAGACGGCCGCCGTGCGGTCGATAGCACCAAGGTCTCGCCTGGCCTTCCTGCGCACACGGCGCTGCGACTTTGGTGACACGGCTGCTGCGGGTGACACCAAGGTACCGGGAACACCATCGTTCAATTGCCCGCACGCGGTGCGTCTGCTTTCATGAATGCATCCTTCAGGAGATGGCGATGGATACCTCATGGACCGAAGCGGCCGCCAGCGGCCGCCAGTACGAGCTCCGATTCGCGGGGCTGTACAACATGGGCCGCGGCTACGCGTTCCCGTGCGACCCGCAGGGCAACGTGGACGTGGCGATGCTCAGCGAGCGCGCCCGGGCGAACTACCTGCGAGCGCGGGCTGCCGTGGGTCGTGACTTCTTTCCTCCGGTGATGTGCGCCTGCGCGGCCGGCGGAGATCTCCATGCGTGAAGACCTGGTGTTGCACACCCCCGAGCTGTCCGGCGGCAGGCGCGCTTCGGCGCCGCGCTCGCCGCTTCGAGTGCCCACCCTGCTGCAGTCGGCGCAGGCGGCCCAGTACTGCACCATGGAGCAGGCCTTCGCCGCCACCGGCGGTATCGTGGCCTCCGAGGAGATGGTGGGGAGGCTGCGGCGGCGCACGGACCAGCCGATCTCCCGGCTGGCACGCTGGATCGTGGACCGCGAGGTGCTCAGCTTCCAATGGCACGGGCACACGATGCTGCCGATGTTCCAGTTCGACCCGCACAGCCTGGCTCCCTACGCGGAATTCACCACCGCGCTGCGCGAACTGGTGCCGGCCTTGAGCGACTGGGAGATCGCCGTGTGGTTCGCCACCCCGAACGTCTGGCTCGAAGAGCGGTCCCCGGTGGACGCGATCCTTTCGGATGCAGCGGCGGTGTTCGATGCGGCGCTGGCCGAGCGTTTCCTGGCCCGGGGCTGAGATGGCCGTTGAAGACTGGGATGCCATCGTCGTCGGCGCCGGTCAGGCCGGTCCCGCCCTCGCGGTGCGGCTGGCCGGCGCCGGCTACCGTACCGCCCTGATCGAGCGCGGACGTGTGGGCGGCACCTGCGTGCACACCGGCTGCACACCCACCAAGACGCTGGTGGCGGCCGCGCGAGTGGCGGCGCTCGCGCGCCGGGCGGGCGAATTCGGCATCACGCTGCCGGGTCCCGTGGCCGTCGACTTCGGCGCGGTGCGCGCGCGCGTTCAGGCGATCGTCGGGCAGTCCCTTCGCGGGCTGGAAAGCTGGCTGCAGGGTACCCAGGGGCTGTCGGTGGTCAGCGGGCATGCGCGTTTCATTGCTCCGGGCACCCTGCAGGTGCCGGGGCGCACGCTGCGGGCGCCGCGCGTGTTCCTCAACGTGGGGTGCCGTCCCACCGTGCCGGCGTGGGTGCGCGACGCGGGGGTGCCCTTCCTCACCAGCGACAACGTGTTCGGCCTGCAGCAGCTGCCGCAGCACCTGGCCATCGTGGGCGCTGGCGCGATCGGCCTGGAGTTCGCCCAGGTGTTTCGCCGGCTGGGCAGCCAGGTGACCGTGCTGGAGCAAGGCGCCGCGCTGCTGCCGCGCGAAGATCCCGAAGCAGCCGCCGAGGTCGGCGCAGCGCTTGCGGCCGAGGGGGTGGTGCTGGAGCTCGGCGCCGATAACCTTGCCCTGGCGCGCGCGCCAGGGTGTGAGGCGCTACTGCTCACGTTCAGGCGCGCCGGCACCTCGCACTCCGTGCAGGCCAGCCACGTTCTGGTCGCGACGGGGCGGCAACCCAACACCGGCGAGCTCGGCCTGGAACAGGCCGGGGTCGCGCTGGACGAGCGGGGCTTCGTACGCGTCGACGGCCAGCTGCGCACCAGCGTGCCGGGGATCTGGGCGCTGGGCGACGTCAACGGCCGCGGGGCCTTCACGCACACGGCATGGAACGACTACGAGGTGGTGGCTGCCAACCTGCTGGACGGCCAAGCTCGCTCTGTCGACGAGCGCGTGTCGCGCTATGCGCTCTACGTGGATCCGCCGCTCGCACGCATCGGCGACTCCGAGCAGCAGGCGCGTGCCCGCGGCAGTGAAGTGCTGGTCGGCTTCCTTCCCATGAGCAGCGTGGGACGCGCACGCGAGCGGGGCGAGACGCGTGGGTTCATGAAGGTGCTGGTGGATGCGGCCTCCATGCAGCTGCTGGGCGCAACTCTGGTATGTGCGGATGCCGACGAGATCATTCACTCGTTGGTGGCCCTCATGGCGGCGGATGTCGACGTGCGCCGCATCGCCAGCAGCGTTCCCATTCACCCGACCATCAGCGAGCTGATTCCCACCATGCTGCAGCGGCTGATGCCGCTGCAGCCCACCGCGTCGCCCGCGTGATGCGTGCGCGAGGGAAGGCGCCGGCCGCGCCTTCACGCGCCGGGCCGCAACACCCTTTCGTGCGTGCCCACAACGCGAGCGCGCCCCTCTGGCCAGGCAGCGGTGTGCCGGCGCTGTTCGCCGCGAACCGTTCGGCGACCGGCGCCCGGCGGGGTGCAGGCGCCGCTCGGCGGCCCAGATGGCCCGCCCCGGCTGGCCCGGCCGGAACTCACGACGCAGGAGGGTGGGCTACCTGCGACTTTGGTCGGAGGGCGGCGGCCGCGGCGCGTGGCACCGTGGCGGCTGCGCAAGGGAGCCCCGACGCGTGCCCATCCGCGGGCGCGGGTGCGCGTCGTTCCTGTTTACGCGGGAGGCAGTTCGGTGCATCCTCCGGTGCACGACAGCAGCCGCGCTGACGATCGACAAGGAGCGGACATGACCCAAGCTGCAGGGGCCGCAGCAGGCACGCCATGCGTTGTGTTCATCGTGGATGATGACGTGTCCGTGCGCGAGTCGCTGGAGCTGCTGCTCGAGACGGCTGGCTGGCCGGTGGAAACTTTCGAGTCGGCGCAGCAGTTCCTCGAGCGGACCCGGCCGCTGGTGCCCAGCTGCCTCGTTCTGGACGTCGCGATGCCGGGGCTGAATGGCCTGGACCTGCAGCAACGCGTCGTCGCCGAGCGTCCCGACATGCCGATCATCTTCATCACCGGCTACGGGGATGTGCCCACCACGGTACGAGCGATGAAGGCTGGCGCGGTCGAATTCCTGACCAAGCCGATCAGCGATGAACTGCTGCTGGAGGCGGTCCGGCAGGCAATCGAGCGCAGCCGCGCGGCGCTGCAGGACGAGTTGCAGCTGAACGCGTTGCGCGGCCGCTATGCGTCCCTCAGCCAGCGGGAAAGGGAAGTGATGGTGCTGGTGGTGTCCGGGCTGCTGAACAAGCAGGTAGGCGGCAAGCTGGGCATCAGCGAGATCACCGTCAAGGCCCACCGCGGCAGCGTCATGCGCAAGATGCAGGCCGCTTCGCTGCCGGACCTGGTGAACATGTGCGCCCTGCTCGGGCTGGGTGGCGTGCGCGAGGGCTCGTCTCCGGCCGGTTCGCCCGAGCGGCTCACTGCGGAGCGCCGACCGCCGGCCTGAGCGCGGGCCGTGCCGCTCAGAAGTGGTCCGGCGCCGGCCCCGCCACGGGGAGGGTGAACTGGAACAGCATGCCCCGGGGTTGCGCCGGGCTGGCCCACAGCTTGCCGCCATGCGCGTGCACGATGGAGCGGCAGATCGACAAGCCGATGCCCAGGCCATCGTCCTTGGTGCTGTAGAAGGGATCGAATACCCGCGCGACCTGCGCCGGCGCGATGCCAGCGCCGGAGTCGCGCACGCGCACCACGACGGAGTCAGATCCAGAGCGGTCGGTGCTGATGCACAGCTCGCGCACCGCGTCTTGCGGCGCCGCCATGGCGTCCATCGCATTCACGATCAAGTTGAGGATCACCTGCTGCAGCTGTACCCGGTCGCCAGCAACGGCAGGCAGCCCCTCGGCCAGCTCGGTGCGCACCAGCACGTTGCGCTTGGCCGCTTCGCCCTTGGTCAGCTCGAGCACCTCGCACACGGCGCCGTTGATCTCCACCTGGTCGCTGCGCGCGGGGGCCTTGCGCACCAGGGCGCGGATGCGGTCGATCACGTCGCGCGCGCGCGTGCCATCGCGCACGATGCGCTCGAGCGCCTGCGCGGCGCCGGGCACATTCGGCGGCTCCGCCTTGAGCCTGCGCAGCGCCGTCTCCGCATTGGTGATCACGCCGACCACCGGCTGGCTCACTTCATGCGCGATCGAGGCTGTGAGCTGCCCCAAGGTGGCCACGCGGGTTGCGTGCGCCAGTGCGGTCTCCACTTCGCGGTAGCGCCGCTCGCCTTCGCGCGCTGCCGCTTCTGCACGCTTGGTCTCGCTGAGGTCGATGACGAAGGCCAAGCCTTCGAGCCGGCGCTCGTCGAAGGCGGCCAGCCCCATCAGCACCGGCACGCGGCTGCCGTCCTTGCGCGCATACTCCTTCTCGAAAGGGGCAACGCTGCCGGCGGCCTGGACCTGCGCGGCCGTCTGCACGTCCCGCTCGCCCCAGTCCGGCGGCGACAGCGTGTCGCGGCGTACGCGCCCGGCGGCGAGGTCGGCACGGTCGTAGCCCACCATGCGCAGGAAGGCGTCGTTGGCCTCCACCAGCACCGGCACCTTGGCGGCGTCGTACGGGCTGATCTTCCAGATGTAGGTGCCGATGATGTTGGCATCCACCAGCCGGCGGATGCGTGCCTCGCGTTCGGCTACGTCCCGGTACAGCCGGGCGTTTTCCAGGGCGATGGCCGCCTGCGTGGCCAGCAGCGTGAGCACGCCAGTGCGCCCGGACATGAACACGCCCGGGGCCAGCTGGTTCTCCAGGTACAGCACCGCACTGAGCTTGCCGCGCGCGACCAGCGGCAGGCAGAAGATCGAGCGCACCCGGTGCGTGCGCACGTAGGGGTCCGTGGCGAAGAGCGGATGGGCGATCGCGTCGTCCAGCAGCACCAGCTCGCCGGTACGCAGCACGTACAGCAGTACCGAGGTGGCCAGCGCAGCGTCCTCCACCGGCAGCTGGCACAGCTGCACGGCCACCGTCTCGCCATCGACCCGTGCCTGCGCCTCGATCAGCGGGTGCGGCTCGCCCGGCACGACCAGGAAGCCGCGCTGGGCACCGGCTTGCTGCAGCGCGGTGCGCAGCAGCGTCGCCAGCAGCCGGTCCAGCACGATCTCGCCGGACACGGTGCGCGACACCTCCAGCACCGTGGCCAAGTCCAGGTCCGCCACCGGGGTGCCGATGGTGCCGGCAGTGGACAGCGCCGGCGGGTGCTCTTCGCGCAGGCGCGGATGCAGCTGCTGCAATTGCCTCACCTTGCCGTCGGCGCCCCAGCGCAGGTAGCCGTTGCGCGCCTTGAGCAGGTGCATCGCCGCTTCGTCGGTGCAGCCCTGGCTGGTGTAGAAGCCCGCCGCAAGCTCGTGCCCGAGCGCCTCCAGGTGCACGAAGCCGCTGGCGCGGGCGGCGCGGAGGGCATCGGCGTACAGCTGGACCGCCTGGAACTCGCGCTGTGACAGGCGCGCGATCTCCGCGCCCACCAGCGCGGCGCAGCAGGCGAAGTTGTCCGGACAGTGGCGCGCCCATTCCAGCAGCTGGCAGTGGTGCGCCTCGGCCGCCTCCAGGTGGGTCGCGCGTGCCGCAGCCGCCGCGCCGGCGCAGCAGGCGGCGTGGGCAAGGGCGCCATAGAAGCGGTAATCCACCGGTTCCATGGTGCTCAGGTTGTCCGGCAGGTACAGCTGCAGCCTGGCCTCCGCACGCAGCACCCCGTCGTGATCTCCGGCGAAGTAGCGCGCCTTCAGCTTGGTGGTCCAGTACATGAACTGCACCATCCCGGAGCGGCCAGCGTAGCGCCGCTCGATGTCGTCCTCGTCGAAGTCGGCATCGTTCAGGCTGCCAAAGCGCGGGCTCAGGCCGCGCAGCATGCGCGCCAGGGCCACGTTGGCGCGCAACAGGTCGGTGAAGGATTCGAATTTGACCGAGCGGCCGAAGGCCACCCCTTCCTCCGCCTCCCGCTGGATCAGCGCAAGCGGGTCGCCGGCGGCGAAGCGGTTGGTGCTCATGCCCTTGGCGCAGATGGTGGCGTAGTACAGGTATCCGCTGTCGCGTGCGCTGGCAAAGGCGCTGTCGATCAGGTCGCGTCCGGCCTTGTAGTGCCGAGTCCAGGGCATCACCATGTTGCCCAGCAGGAAGTACACCGCCGGGCGGAAGCGGGCCAGTCCGCGCTTGTCGACGAGCTCGCGCCCGAGCTGGCCCAGGCGGTAAGCGCCTTGGTAGTCGCCGAACAACCGGCCGGCGATGATGCCCAGACGCACGTAGGCCGCCGGCGAAGCGTCGCTGTTGCCGCTGCGCAGGATCAACCGCACGGTGCGGCAGACCAGGAGTGCGAACAGCGGTACGTTGATGAAGAAGGCCGGCACGGTGAGCTTGCTCAGAACGTCCAGCGTCGCCACGGCGTCCCCGTCGGTCATCAGCGGCTGTGCCAGCAGCTCCTCGTGGCCGCGTCGGTCCAGCGCCGCGCGCGTCAGCTCGTATTCCATGCGTACTTCGGGGTCCTCTGGGTGCGCCGGCCAGTGCATGCCGAGCTCCCGCAGGAAGTCCAGACCCGCGGCGATCGCCTCGTCGCCGCGATCGAAGGTGGTGTACATGTCGATCTGCAGGCAGGCGACGCGAGAGCGCTCGACGGTATCGAGGGCGCGCGAGGGCAGGACGGCCAGCCGCTCCTCGGCTTTCGCCATCGCATCGGACAGGAAGGCGCATTCGGCGCGCTGCAGTTCCAGCCGGAACGCCAAGGCGTGCTGGCTGCTCCAGCAGCCCTCGTCCAGCAGCGCCGCGCCGGCTTCCGCGTACAGCCATGCGGCGGCGTACGCGGTCGAGGACTTGGCACGTTCGGCCGCTTCCAGGTTCAGCGCCGCCACCAGCACGCGCTCGGCCTGGTCCGTGATCAGCTGCACGCTGCGGTTGAAGTGGTTGACGATGTCGAACACCAGCTCGCCGCGCTCCTGCGGCGAGCTGTGCGCCAGCAGCAGGCGGGCCACGCGCAGGTCGTGCATCGGGCGCGCCTCGGGCGGGATGAGCGAGTAGGCCGCCTCGCGGACCCGGTCGTGCTGGAACACGTAGGTGTCACCCGTGCGCTGCACCAGCCCGGCATGCACCGCATCCCAGAGTTGCGCATGCACCTGGTGGACCGGCGCCTCGCAGACCTTGGCCAGCAGTTCGCACGGAGCGGCATGGCCCACGCAGGCCAGTTGCTGCAGCACCGCCAGTGTGGAAGGCGGCAGGCGATTGAGCTTGACCACCATCAGGTCGACCACGTTGTCGGTGTAGCGCTTGGACGCCATGCGCGCCAGGTCCCAGCGCCAGCGCCCGCGGCCGTGGTCGAAGGCGAGCAGGCCTTCGTCCACCAGTGCATGCAGGAACTGCGCGGCAAACAGCGGATTGCCGCCCGTCTTCTCGTGCACCAGGCGGGCCAGTGGACGGGCGCGCTGGAGTCCGCAGCGCAAGGCTCCAGCGACCATCTGCGCGAGGTCCTCGCCCTGCAGCGGGGCCAGGACGATCTCGTGCACGGGCGCGCCGGCGGCTCGCACGGCCTCGATCTTGCGGCGCAGCGGGTGCAAGGGCCCGACCTCGTTGTCCCGGTAGGAGCCCACCAGCAGCAGGTGCCCACGCTGGCCGTTCGCCAGGATCTCCTGCACCAACTCCAGTGTCGCCGCGTCCAGCCATTGCAGGTCGTCCAGGAAGAGCACGAGCGGGTGGTCCGCAGTGGCGAACACCGCGAGGAAGCGCTGCACCACGGCCTGGAAGGCACGGTGCGCGTCCTGCGCCGGCAGGCGGGGGGCAGGCGGCTGCTTGCCGATCACCAGTTCCAGCTGCGGGATGAGGTCGACCAGCAGCTGCCCCTGCGCACCCAGTGCCTCGCGCAATGCATGCTGCCAATGCCGCAGCTGCGCCTCCTCGCGGCTCAGGAGCTGCTCCACGAGGCCCTGCAGCGCCTCGGCCAGCGTGCCGTAGGGAATCTCGCGCTTGTACTGGTCGAACTTGCCCCAGGCGAACAGGCCCCGCGCGGGCACCATCGACTTGTGCAACTCGTGCACCAGCGAGGACTTGCCTGTTCCGGAGTAGCCGGCCACCAACACCAGCGTGGGCCGGCCGCTGGCGAACACGTTCTCGAACGCCTGCAGCAGCACGGACAGTTCGGCCGACCGTCCGCACAACACCTCCGGGATCAGCAGCCGGTCCGGCAGGTCGCGGCTGCCCAGCGGCATCGCTGCGATGCAGCGCGATGCCTCCCAGTCGGCCAGGCAGCACTGCAGGTCGTGCTCCACCCCGGCGGCGGTCTGGTAGCGTTCCTCGGCGGTCTTGGCCAGCAGCTTCAGCACGATGCGCCCCAGGATGGGCGGCAGGTCGGCAACCCGGTCCTGCGGGGGCACCGGCGAGCGTGCGACGTGGCAGTGGATCCATTCCATCGGGTCGGCCGCCGAGAACGGCAGCACGCCGGTGAGCATGCGGTAGAAGACGACGCCAAGCGCATACAGGTCGCTGCGCGAATCGATGGAGCGGTTCATGCGCCCGGTCTGTTCCGGTGCCATGTAGGGCAGGGTGCCGGCGATGAACTCGGGAGGTGCCGGCACCTGTTTTTCGCGCGGCAGCTGCGACGCCAGGCCGAGCCCCGTCAGCCGCACGCGCCCATCGCCGGCCACCAGCAGGTGCGCGGGCTTGAGGTCCTTGTGGACCAGGCCCTGCGCGTGAAGCCGCGCCAGGGTCGCCGTGATGGCGAGGGCGAGGCGCAGGAAGCGGCCGGTCTCCATCGGCTGGCCAAGAAAGCGCTCCAGCGGCTCGCCCCCCGGATCGTCCAGCACCAGCAGGGGCCGGTCCTGGTCGTGCACCAGTTCCAGCGGCCGCACCGCCCAATCTCCGTCCAACAACTGCCGCAAACCGTATTCGTGCGCCAGCCGGTCGACGCTGGCGCGTGCCGGGCGCTCGGCTGTCAGCATCAGGGTGAGCACCTGCCGCGCCCGGCCATCGGGGCCGGTGCGCACTCCCCGTACCAGCGCCCGGTCTGCGTCTTCCCACAAGACTTCGCGCCGCTCGTCGTGCGGGGACGTGCAGGCGATCGCAGTGTTCATCGGTCGGTCAGCCGGGCGCGCTGGGCGGGAGCCGCCGAGGATGCGCCCAGGCGGCACGCGTGTCCACCCATACCTTGGTATAACGCGACCGCGCGGTGCCGCCGGCTGCGGGTTCAGCCCCCCGGTGACACCAAGGTATGGTTTACGCACGTGCGGAACTGGTGCACGCTTGCGGTATTGGACACGGAGCCGTGATGAACAGTGGCGGCAGGGACGATCATTCTGCGAAAGCGCCGCGCCCCCTGGTGTGCGTGGTGGACGACGACGAGTCCGTGCGCGAGGCGCTGCCCGACCTGCTGACGGAGTTCGGTTTCAGCTCGCGTGCGTTCGCCTCGGCGGAGGAATTCCTGCTGGATGGCCCGCCGCTGCGGCCGCAGGCGGTGATCCTGGATGTTGCTATGCCCGGCATGACCGGACCGGAGCTGTTCCTGGAACTGCAGCGGCGCGGCCAGGGATTCCCGACGGTGTTCATCACCGCCCATGCCGACCCCGCGCTGCTGCCCCGGCTGGTGCAGCAGGGTGCCGTGGCTTGCCTGTTCAAGCCGTTCAGCGACACCGCGCTGCTGGACGCCGTGAACGCGGCGGTCGCCCAGGCCGCCTGAGCGAGCGGCACGCGGCTGGCGTGCGACTTCCGGCAGGGGAGCGGCTGTCCCTTCGGCACGATCGCCGCGGCCCGCACGGCTCTTACGCTGCTGCTGCCGACGTGCGCCGCACGCGGCGCCACCCTTCCAGGAGAGAACATGCTGCTACCCCGCTGGCCGGCGCTTTGGCGCCGCTACTTGATCGCCGTGCTCTGGGCCGGCTTGTCGCTGGCGCTGCCGGCCGTCCACGCGCAAGGCGGGGCGCAGGAGGACACCGCGATCCGGCCGTTCCAGGTGAATGTGCCAGAGGCGCAGTTGGCCGACCTGCGCCGTCGCCTCCAGGACACGCGCTGGCCGGATCAAGAGACCGTGGCCGATCCTTCCCAAGGCACGCAGCTGGCCAGGCTGCGCGAGCTGGTGCGCTACTGGGGCAGCGACTACGACTGGCGCAAAGCGGAGGCCAGGCTCAACGCACTGCCGATGTTCGTCACGCGCATCGACGGCGTGGACATCCACTTCATCCACGTGCGCTCGCGCCATCCGGGCGCCCTGCCGATGGTGATCACCCATGGCTGGCCGGGCTCGGTGATCGAACAGCTGAAGATCATCGCGCCCTTGGTGGACCCCACGGCCCACGGAGGTCGCGCGGAGGATGCGTTTGACGTGGTCATCCCGTCGCTGCCCGGTTACGGATTTTCCGGCAGGCCGACGACGACCGGCTGGGGCCCGGATCGCATCGCCGCCAGTTGGGCGGTGCTGATGCAGCGCCTGGGCTACGCACGCTACGTCGCCCAAGGCGGTGACTGGGGCTCGCCGGTGGCGCAGTCCATGGGGCGGCAAGCGCCCGCGGGGCTGGCCGGCATCCATGTCAACCTGCCGGCCGCCGTGCCCGGGGAGCTGGTGCCGCTGATCGCCACCGGCGCGCCCGCGCCCGCCTCGCTCACGCCGCAGGAGCGCGCCACCTTCGAAGCGCTGGTGGCCTTCAACAAGATGGGGCACCTTGCGTACGTGAACATGCTGGGGGCGCGGCCGCAGGCGGTGGGCTACGGCCTGACCGACTCCCCCGTGGGGCTCGCCGGCTTCATGCTCGTGCACCCGGGCTTCGCCAAGTGGGGCTACGGCGCGGACCCGGCGCAGTCGCCCAGTGTCGACGACGTCCTGGACAACTTCACCCTGTACTGGCTCACCAACACCGCCGCCTCGGCCGCGCGTCTGTACTGGGAAGGCGCCAGCCGCGGCGTGACCAACTCCGCGGCGCAGCGCACCCGCGAGATCACGGTACCCGTGGCGGTCACCTCCTTTCCCGACGAGGTGTACCAGCCGCCCGAGAGCTGGGCCCGGCGCGCCTTCCCGACGCTGGTGTACTTTCGCGAGGCGGAAAAGGGCGGCCACTTCGCTGCCTGGGAGCAGCCGCAGATCTTTGCGCAGGAATTGCGCAGCGCCTTTCGCAGCCTGCGCGCGCAACCCTGAGGCAGGAGGCGCGCTCTCCGGCGCGCCCCCGCTCAGGCCGGCTGCGCTGCGCCCTGTTGCTCGGTCCACAGGTGGCCGGCGTACCAGAGCGCCCAGTCGCCCTCGTTCGAGCCGCCGCGCTGCTCGTGCGCACGGTGCGCAGCCTGCGCGCGGCGCAGGGCGCTCGCCAGCTGCGCAGGTGTCGCGAACGCGAGCGCCCCGGCCTCCAGGCGGCCCGGCAGGCGGGCCGTCACTTCCTGCAGCAGCCAGCGGTTGCCATCCGGATCGCGGAAGGAGGCGTACGAAGCGTAGGTGCGGCGCGTGGGCTCCGGGCCACTGGCCGGGGGATCGCCGGGACTGCCATGGTAGATCTCGCCGACTGCGGCGCCGCGCGCGAGCAGCGCTGCGCGCGCGGCCTCGATCTTCGGCACCACCAGGTACAGCCCTTGCGCAGAGCCGGGCGGGGCCTCCGTGATCCCGCGCCCGAAGTGGATCGAGCAGGGCGAGCCGGGCGGCGTCATCTGCACCAGGTGGAAGTCCTCGCCGCGCGCGAGTTCGGCGTCCAGCCGCCAGCCGAGCGCGGCATAGAAGGCCTTGGCGCGCGCGACATCGGCCACGGGCAGGGTGACCACCTCCAGTTGGAGGGGGCCGGTGGTGTCGGGCTGCACGCGCTCGGCGTGCAGGTTGCTTGTGCTCATGTCGGATCTCCGTGGGTTGGGCCGCGCAAGCGGCGGCCAGCCGCCCATGAAAGCAGCCTCGTCACGGGGCGGCAATCGGACCAAGGACAGGGACGGCCCTCGGCCACTGGTGGGTGCGATACGAAGGTGCAATCGACCGCGTCGTCCTCAGCTGTTGTCATGCCTTGCGCATCGCGCATGCATGCAATCGCCAAAGGACCTTCTTCATGACCATCATTACCCCGATCTCCCGCCGCGGTTTCCTGGCCGCTTCGGCGGCGACGATCTCCTCCGCGCCGTTCGCGCAGCTCGCCGCCCAGGCGGAGACCCCCGGCGGCGTGGCCGACCGCTCTGCGGCCGCCGTGCCTCCGGCGCTGGGCGGCGCTGCAATCCGCCCGTTCGCGGTGAACATGCCGCAGGCGCGGCTGGATGACCTGCGCCGCCGCATCCTGGCGACCCAGTGGCCGGAAAAGGAGACCGTTCCGGACAGCACCCAGGGCGTGCCGCTGGCCACGATGCGCGAGCTCGCACGCCACTGGGCCAGCGACTACGACTGGCGCAAGGCCGAAGCCGCGCTGAACGCGCTGCCCAACTTCGTCACTGAGATCGATGGCCTGGACATCCATTTCATCCACGTGCGCTCGCGCCATGCCAACGCGCTGCCGATCGTCATCAACCACGGCTGGCCCGGGTCGGTGCTCGAACAGATCAAGCTGATCGAGCCGCTGGTCAACCCCACGGCGCACGGCGGCCGCGCCAGCGATGCCTTCCACGTCGTGATTCCCTCCATGCCCGGCTACGGTTTTTCCGGCAAGCCCACCGGCACCGGCTGGGGCCCCGAGCGCATGGGGCAGGCCTGGCATGCGCTGATGCAGCGCCTGGGCTACGGCGGCTACGTGGCGCAAGGCGGTGACTGGGGTGCCTTCGTCGTCGACCAGATGGGGCTGCAGGCGCCTCGCGGACTCCTGGCGATCCACACCAACATGCCCGCCACGGTGCCGGCCGACATCGACAAGCTGCTGCAGATCGGCGCGCCGGCCCCCGCGGGCCTGTCGCCTGACGAACGCAAGGCCTACGCGCAGCTGGAGAGGACCTTCAAGCAGGTCGACTACGCCCGCCTCATGGCGTCGCGGCCGCAGACCTTGTACGGCATCGCGGATTCACCGGTGGGCCTGGCCGCCTGGCTGCTGGACCACAACGACGCGCACGGACAGCCCGCGGCCGCCGTCGCCAGCGCCCTGGAGCGCGGCAGCAGCGCCAGTGGCGAACTCACGCGCACCGAGATCCTGGACAACATCACCCTGTACTGGCTCACCAACACCGGTGTGTCGGCCTCGCGCCTGTACTGGGAATACAAGGGCGGCTTCTTCAACGCCAAGGGCGTGGGCATCCCCGTGGCGGTGACCGTGTTCCCGGGCGAACAGTACGAGGCGCCGCGCAGCTGGACGGAGCGCGCGTACCCGAGGCTTGCCTACTACAACCAAGCCCCCCGCGGCGGCCACTTCGCCGCCTGGGAGGAGCCGCAGCTGTTCGCTTCCGAGCTGCGCGCGGCGTTCCGCACTTTCCGCTGAAGGAGCAGGTCATGAACATCTCCGCATTCACGCGCGCGGCCGCACTCGTGCTGGGGGCTGCCTTTGCAGCCCCTGCAGCCCACGCGCAGCTGCAGGGCACGCAACGCATCGACCTGCAGCGCCACGACCTGAGCGCCCCCGGCCGCGAAGTGGTGCAGGCGGTCGTCTCCATCGAGCCGGGAGTGACGGCGGCGCGCCACTCCCACCCGGGCGAGGAGATCGTCTACGTGCTGGAAGGCGCGCTCGAGTACCGCCTGGACGGTCGGCCGCCGGTCATCCTGCGCGCCGGCGACGTGCTGTTCATCCCGGCCGGCACCGTCCATGCCGTGAAGAACGTGGGCGAGGGCCGCGGCGCGGAACTGGCGACCTACATCGTGGAAAAGGGCAAGCCGCTGCTGGCCCCCGCACCTTGAAGGAGCGGCCATGACCCTTCCATCCTTGTCCCGTCGCCGCCTGCTGGGCGTGGCCGCAGCGAAGCTCGGAGCGGCGTCCTTTGCGCGAAGCGGGGTCGCCCGGGCGCAAGGCGCCGGCACCGACTCGCCGCTGGGCACCATCCAGCAGGTGCGCGCCGGCGTCCTGGACGTGGGCTACGCGCAGCTGGGACCCGCCGACGGCCCTGCCGTGATCCTGCTGCACGGCTGGCCCTACGACATCCACAGCTTCGCCGAGGTTGCGCCGGTGCTGGCGGCGGCCGGATACCGGGTGCTCGTTCCCTACCTGCGCGGCTACGGCTCCACCCGCTTCCTGTCGCTGGCCACGCAGCGCAACGCCCAGCCGGCCGCGCTGGCGCTGGACGTCGTCGATTTCATGGACGCGCTCGGCATCGGGCAGGCGGTGATCGCCGGCTTCGACTGGGGCGCGCGCACCGCCAACATCGTCGCGGCGCTGTGGCCCGAGCGCTGCCTGGGCATGGTGTCGGTCAGCGGCTACCTGATTGGCAGCCAGGCTGCTGCTCGCAAGCCGCTGCGCCCGGAGGCGGAGCTCGAGTGGTGGTACCAGTATTACTTCGCGACCGATCGCGGCCGCGAAGGCTATGCACAGTACCGGCGGGAGTTCGCACGCCTGATCTGGCGCCTGGGCTCGCCGCAGTGGCGCTTCGACGATGCGACCTTCCATCGCAGTGCGGCCGCCCTGGACAATCCCGACCATGTCGACATCGCGGTGCACAACTACCGGTGGCGGCTGTCGCTGGCCGCGGGCGAATCCCGCTACGACGCGCTGGAGGAGCGGATCGCACGCTTTCCGGTGATCGGCGTGCCCACGATCACGATGGAAGGCGACGCCAACGGTGCGCCGCACCCCGACCCTGCCGTCTACGCGGCCAAGTTCTCCGGCCCCTACGTCCACCGGCTCGTGACCGGAGGCATCGGCCACAACCTGCCGCAGGAGGCGCCGCTGGCGTTCGCCCGTGCGGTGCTCGACGTCGCCCAACAGAAGATCTCCTGACATGACCGACAACCTCTTGCACTCCTTGTCCCGGCGCGAGCTGCTGGCCGGCTCCCTTGCAGTGCTCTCGGCCGGCGTTTTGCCGGCACCGGCTGCGGCCGCTGCTGGTGGCGCGCGCCGCGGGGGCGAGGCGTTGCGCGTGTTTCGCGCCCAGGTGCCGCAGGCCGACCTGGCCGACTTGCGCCGGCGCATCCGGGCCACGCGCTGGCCCAGCCGCGAGCTGGTCAGCGATGCCTCGCAAGGGGTGCAGCTGCGCACACTGCAGGAGCTGGCGCGCCATTGGGGCAGCCGCTACGACTGGCGTCGCTTCGAGGCCCGCCTCAACAGCTACCCGCAGTTCGTCACCGAGATCGACGGTGTCGACATCCACTACATCCACGTGCGCTCCACCCACCCCGGGGCGCTGCCGCTGTTGATCACGCATGGCTGGCCGGGCTCGGTGGTGGAGCAGATGAAGATCATCGGCCCGCTCACCAACCCGACTGCCCACGGCGGCAGCGCCGCGGACGCGTTCGACGTGGTGATCCCCTCGCTGCCGGGGCATGGCTTTTCGGGCAAACCCACTGAGCTGGGCTGGGACCCGGTGCGCATCGCCTGTGCCTGGGTGGTGCTGATGGACCGCTTGGGATACGCGCGTTACGTGGCGCAGGGCGGCGACTGGGGCAACGCCGTGACCGAGCAGATGGCGCTGCTGGAGCCTCCGGGGCTGGCCGGGATCCACACCAACATGCCGGCAACGGTGCCCGAGGAGATCGCCCGGGCCTTGCAGGCCTCGGCACCCATGCCCACCGGGCTGGGCTCCGAGGAGCAGCAGGCTTACGCCCAGCTGGCCGACTTCTACCGCAACGGCCTGGCCTACGCGCAGGAGATGGGCAACCGCCCGCAGACCCTCTATGCCATCGACGACTCGCCAGTCGGCTTGGCAGCCTGGATGCTGGATCACGATGCGCGCAGCTACGCGCTCATCGCGCGCGTCTTCGATGGCCAGGCCGAGGGGCTCACCCGCGAGGACATCCTTGACAACGCCACGCTGTACTGGCTCACGCGCACCGGCGTGTCCTCGGCGCGTCTGTACTGGGAAAGCAAGCTGCCTTTCTTCGCGCCGAAGAACGTGCGCATCCCGGTGGCGGTGAGTGTCTTCCCGGACGAGATCTACGCGGCGCCGCGCAGCTGGGTCGAACGGGCGTACCCGAACCTCGCCTACTACAACCGGCTGGATCGCGGCGGGCACTTCGCCGCCTGGGAGCAACCGGCGCTGTTCGCCCGGGAGATGCGCGCGGCCTTTCGGACGCTGCGCGCTCCTCGCGCCTGAGCTGTCGCGCAGAGAGCAGGCGCGGTACCCAGGGCCGCCGTGCCGTTCGTGCCGGCTTGAAGGTGAGCGGCCTTTCGCCACCCCCGGCGGCCGCATGGGAACTGCCCGTCGGTCAGCCGCTCACCGATCGACTGCCACCGGGCCCATCTGGGCCAAGCACGCATGTGCGGCGGTCGCGCTCGATGGTGTTCACCCTTTCGCCGGCTGCCGCTGGCGTTGCGAACCGAGCGCCCCGACGTCCGAGGGGGTGGGTGAGACCGGGCTCGGTCCAAGGTCGGCCTCGGGTCGGGGTCCTCCGACAGTGCCGCAAGCGCCTGCGAGATGGGATCGTGGAACCCGTGGCGGCGCCGCTGCCCATCACCCCACAAGGATTGCCAAATGAACCAATACATCGCCCTCGGCGCTCTCGTCCTGGCTGCCGCATCCGGTGCCGCTTCCGCACACACGGGCCTGGCTGGAGACATCACGGTGGAGACCGACACCTTCGTGTCCTCCCGCCAGCCGGCCGAAGTGCGCAGCGAGCTGATCGCCTACAAGAAGTCTGGGGTCAATCCCTGGGCGCGCACCTACAACCCGCTGCGCCACTTCATGAGCCTGCGCAGCCACAAGGAAGTGGTGGCGGAGTTCGCCGCCAACCGTGAGCAGGTGGCCGCATTCACCGGCGAGGACAGCGGCTCCATGTTCCTCAGCGAAGCCTGGGCCAGCAAGCAGCGTGACGTGCGCGTGGCCGACGGCGCCGCGCCGGCGCAGCACTGAGCCAGTCCCGCGGGCGAGCGGCGCCCATGTACGAACGTGGGCGGGCGCGGGCCCGCACAGGAGATTTTCTTGAGACGTCTTTTCTCCCTGTCCCTCTATGCCATCTGCCTCGCTTGCAGCCAGGTCCTCGCTGGGCCCCTGCAGGTGCAGGTTCCCACCGACATCGAGCCGCCGAGCTCGCGCGTGACGCAGGCCGAAGTCCTGGCGGACTTCCATCTTTGGCGCCTGGCCGGGCTGCACGACCTCCACAAGAACGAGCGCTCGCCCGACACGGACAGCCATGCTTACCGCAAGGCCTATGCAACGTACCTGCACCTGCGCAACTCACCGCAGTACACGGGCTTGGTCGAGGAGCTGCAGAAGAACCCGAATGCCACCGTCGTGGCCACTGGCGCGAAACCCCCGTCGCGGCAGGCGGCCAAGTAGCGGCTCGCCGATGCTGCGCGCCCTGGTGCTGATGGTGGAGACTGGATCGGCGGTGGACATCGCGCAGTTGCAGCAGGAGGGCGTGGTGCGCACCGAGGTGCTGGGCCACCGGCTGCCGCGCGGGCGCGGCCAGCTGCTGCAGGTGCGCGTGGACTTCGCGCCCGCGGCGGTCTCTGGGCTGCACATGCACCCGGGAGAGGAGATCGTGCACGTCCTGCAGGGCAGCTTGCATTACGAACTGCAGGGCCGCCCGCCAGTGCGCCTGCATCGCGGAGAAAGCCTGGTGATCCCGGCCGGGATCCGGCACCGTGCACGCAACGTCGGCGAGGGCCCAGCCTGCCAACTGGCGACTTACCTGGTGCCCAGGGGTCGTCCCATGATGGTCCTGTACCCGGTCGGCGAAGCCGTCTGACCACTTGCGCCAGGAGAGTCTCCATGCCGCGCTGCTTCCCCACCCTGGCCACCGTGCTGCTCATGCTCGCCGCCGGCGAAGCGGCAGCCGCCGCAGCCAGCTTCCCCGCCCGAGCAATCACGATCGTCTGCGGCTTTCCGCCTGGCAATGCCGCCGACGTGCAGCTGCGCGCGCTCGCCCAGGCGATGGCGCGCGAGCTGCGGCAACCCGTGGTGGTTGAAAACCGCCCGGGCGCGGCCGGCACGCTGGCCGCCGGCCTTGTGGCCAAGTCACGCCCGGACGGCTACACGCTGGTGCAGGTCACCAACACCGTGGTGCGCCAGCCGTTCATCCAGCCCACGGGCTACGACCCGATCAAGGACCTGCGCTACGTCATCGGCGTCACGAGCTTCGAGTTCGGGCTCGTGGTGGCGGCGGACGCGCCGTGGCGGTCGTTCCAGGAATTCACCGCCTACGCCCGGCAGCATCCCAACAAAGTGAGTTACGGCAGCATCGGCGCAGGGTCCGTTCCCCACCAGGTCATGATGCGCATCGGCAGCGAATTGGGCATCTCCTGGACGCACGTGGCCTACAAGGGATCGACGCCCGCGCAGAGTGACCTGCAGGGCGGGCACGTACATGCCCTGTCGGACACCACGGGATGGACCCCGCTGGTGGAGGCGGGCAAGCTGCGCTTGCTGGCGGTGTACAACGAACACCGGCTGGCCCGTTTTCCCCAGGTGCCGACCCTCAAGGAACTCGGCCTGGACATTGCCGACCATGCGCCCTGGGGGCTCGCCGCGCCCGCCGGCACGCCGCCCGAGCACGTGCGCATGCTGCACGACGCCGCGCGCAGGGCCTTGGCGGCGCCGGAGTTCCTCGCCGCGCTGCACGCCCTGGGCAACGAGGTAAGGTACATGAGCTCGCACGACTACGAGCGCTACATGGCCGCACGGGTGGCGATCGAGCGCGAGGTGGTCGAGGCTTACGGGCTCGGCCGCCGCGATGCGGCCTCAACGGCGCGATGAAGGCGCGGCGCCGGCGTGCAGCCGGCGCCGCACGCGTGCGCGCTCAGCCTGCCAAGGCGGGGTAGTCGGTGTAGCCGCGGGCGCCGCCGCCATACAGCGTCTCGGGGTCCAGCGTTGCCAGCGGCGCGCCGCGACGCAGCCGCTCCACGAAGTCCGGATTGGCGATGTAGGGCCGCCCGAAGGCCACCAGGTCGGCACCGCCCGCCACCGCCTCGGCGGCCACACCTGCGTCGTAGCCGTTGTTGACCATCCAGGCCGCGCTGCCGCCGGCATCGCGGTAGGCCCGCTGCAGCGCCTGGTAGTCGAACGGCCGCTCCGGCCGCGTCCGCAGCCCGCCGGGCGAGCCTTCGATCACGTGCAGGTACGCCAGTCCCAGCGGCGCCAGCGCGCGCACCACGTGTTCGAACAGGGCCTGGGGTTCCGGGTCGTGCATGTCGTTGCCGGTGGCCACCGGTGACAGCCGAATGCCCACCCTGTGGGCTCCGACCTCCTGCGCGATCGCTGCGGCCACTTCGAGCAGCAGGCGCGCGCGATTTTCCACCGGGCCGCCGTAGGCATCCGTGCGCTGGTTGGAGCCGCGTTGCAGGAACTGGTCCAGCAGGTAGCCGTTGGCCGCGTGGATCTCCACGCCGTCGAAGCGTGCCACCCGGACCGCGCCGTCGGCGGCCCGGCGAAAGTCGTCGACGATGCCGGGCAGCTCGGAAGCCTGCAGCGCACGTGGCGGCGAGGTGTCGACGAAGCTGCCTTGGCCATCCTGGATCAGGTAGGTGCGGGCCCGCGCCGCCAGTGCCGAGGGCGCCACCGGCGCCGCGCCACCGGGCTGTAGCTCGAAGCGCGAGATGCGGCCGACGTGGAACAGCTGGCAGACCATGCAGCCGCCACGGGCGTGCACGGCGTCCGTGACGCGCCGCCAGCCTTGCAGCTGTTCGGGCGCATACAGGCCGGGAACGTCGGCATAGCCCTGGCCCTGGTGGCTGATGGAAGTGGCCTCGCTGATGATCAAGCCGGCACTGGCGCGCTGCTCGTAGTACTGCGCCATCAGCGCCGTGGGGATGGCGTCGGGGGCGCGGTTGCGCGTGAGCGGCGCCATGACGATGCGGTTGCGAAGCGCCAGGCTGCCGGCGCGGATCGGCTCGAAGAGGGTTCGGTGTGGGGTCATGCACCGAGAGTAGAAGCGCCATGCCCGCGCCGTATCCGACCGAATGGGCGCGGCATCCCCCGTCCGTGGGCGCAGGCGCGTGTGCGACCCGCCGCAGCGTCAAGCGTCAACGCCCGCGCTCCCTGGCACGCTGGCGGCTGTCGCCGACCGGCCCGGCCGGATCCTGCATCACCTGCGCCACCACTTGGCGCAGCCACACGTTGGCGGCGTCGGCGTGGTAACGCTCGTTTCAATGCAGTTTGACCTCGTAGCGCTCGATGCGCACCGGCAACGGCAGCGTCTGGATCGGCTCGCGGCACGGGCGGCCCATGGCTCGTTTCGCCGGCCACCACGTGGTTGCCGACCTGCTGGGACTGCCGCTGCTGCCGCTGGCCTTGGCCGCCCGCCCCTGTGCCGCCAGCTGCCGGTCCCACCCCTGGGATACGAAGCGGACGATCAACGGCGAGCGGATCTACCCACCGCGCTCGGCCACGCGCGCCGACCTGCTGGCCGCCGCTGCGCCGGTGGTGCAGGCGGCGCCGGCGCGCGCTGCGCCGCGGCCGTCGGTGCTGGCCGAAGGCTGAGGCCGGCCGGGTCAGCCGACCTTCAGGTGCGGATTGCGCTCGAACAGCGCGATCGTCCAGTCGATGAACACACGCACCTTGGCACTGAGGAAACGGTTGGGGCGGTACAGGACGTGCAGCGGCACGGTCTGCGTGACCCACTCCTGGAGCACGGGCACCAGCTGGCCCGACTCCAGCTCCGCCTGCAGCATGTAGCCAGGCGCCTGCAGGATGCCCAGCCCGGCGACACCAGCGGCCAGGTGCGCATTGGTGTCGTCCACCAGCAGCCGCGGCTGCGGCGCGATCTCCACCGATTCGCCATTGCGGTGGAAGCGAAAAGGGATCGGCTTGCCGGTGCGCGTCGACAGCAGCCCGAGCAGGCGGTGGTGGCCCGGCAACTCCGTGACGGCCTGGGGCATGCCGAAGGCCTGCAGGTACTTCGGCGCAGCACAGGTGATCAGGCGGAAGCCGCCAACGCGCCGGGCGACCAGGAACTCCTCGACGGCGGGCCCGGCCCGCACGACGCAGTCGACGTTGTCCGCCACCAGGTCCGAATAGCGGTTGCCGATTCCGAACTCCAGTTCGATTTCCGGATACAGCTCATAGAAGTGGGGCAGGGCGGGGATCAGCACCTTGGTGGCGACCGCGGTGGCGACATCGACGCGCAGCCGCCCGGAAGGGTTGGCCAGCGACTGCTTGGCGCTGGACTCGATATCCGACAGTTCCGACAGCAACCGCACGACGCGTTCGTAGTAGGTCGCCCCTTCGGCGGTGACGGTCACCGAGCGGGTGGTGCGATCGAGCAGCCGCACCCGCAGGTCCTGCTCCAGTCCTTGGATCAGTCGACTCACCGTCGGTTTTGGCAGTTCCATCGTCTCGGCCGCTTTGGTGAAGCTGCCGGCCTCGACGACGCGCACGAACGCGCTCATGGCGGAAAACCTGTCCATGCCTGCCCTCCTGGGGTGCGGGAACGCCATGATACGGACGCTGCAACGAAGGCGAAGCTCGCCCTGCGCGCGGCACCGCGCGTTTCGGGGCGCGCGGCAGCTTGGCCGACTGTTCGCACGCCGCGATCGAGCAGGGGCTTGTCATGCCGGCGCTGAGTGCATCGGCGTCACTGAACCATCCCGTTGCGCAGCAGGTTCATGATCACCTGCTGGATTTGCACGCGGACTGCGCGTAGAGGCGGCAGGTTCTCGCCATACTGGCATTGCAGCTGAATGTGCTCCGTTTGCACCGCAGCGGTCGGATGGCGCGCGCGTGCGCCTGACGGTTCGCGATGCCGGCGTGGGGCTGGATCCGGACAGCCGAGCGCCTGTTCGAGGCGTTCTACACCACCAAGACCGTGGCATGGGATCGGCCTGTCGGTTAGCCGCTCGATCATCCAGCGCCAACAGGAACAGATCTGGGCCCAGGCCACGAGGGACCCGGAGCCTCCTTTTCCGTCAGCATCCCGGTGTCCCCGACTAGGCGGGTTGGCGGTGGTGGGCAAGCGCGCGCTGCACCGCATGGTCGACCGAGGCGCGTCCGGCGCCGGTGAGCAGCAGCGACACCGAGATGATCAGCAGCGACAGGCCGAACTCGTAGCCGTTGTCGGCCGTGATCAAGCCGTCTTTGAAGCGCATGGCGACGATGGCCGCCGCCATCACGATGGTGAGCACGGCACACGCCGGGCGCACCATGAGGCCCAGGATCAGGGCCAGCCCGCCCAAGAACTCGGCGCTTGCGGCGAGCACTGCAGCAGGGTAGCCGGGCAGCAGGCCTGCCTTTTCCATCCATTGGCCGGCGCCATCCAGGCCATGCCCGCCAAACCAGCCGAACAGCTCTTGGGCGCCGTGCGCGGCAAAGATGGTGCCGGCGACGGTGCGCAGCACCACCGGGGCCCAGCCGTGCGTGCGCACGATTCGGTGCAGGATGGATCTGGACACGTGAGTCACTGCATGCAGTTGTGGGCGAGCGCACGGCCGGTTCTCAGCCGAATGTGAAGGCATAGGCTTCGGCGCCTTCGTCCAGGAACTCGATTTCGAACAGGCGCTCCTTGACCGGGCCGCGCTGGCGCACCAGCTGGTGCAGCTTGTGGCTGCGGATCACGCCTTCGCCCTGTGCGTTGGTGTCGGTGCCGTGGTCGGCGCCCGGCGGCATGCCGTCCAGGAGCACGCGAAAGCGCACCGGGCGAGCCGCGTCTGCGGCGCCCAGCACCATGTGCAGGTCGCGCGCATGGAAGCGGTGCACGATGCGGGCCTGCGGTCGCGTGGCCACCCCGCGCTCGCTTTCGATGCGCCACTCGCCGGACAGTGTCCAGGCGCCGTTGCGCACCGGGGCTGCGGGCGTGTAGACGGCGCTGAGGTCCTTCTGCAGCCGCGAGGCGGAGTCGAATCCCCTGGCCTGGGCGTAGCCGATGTAGCTCTCGCCGGAGCGCAGCGTGGCCAGGTTCGGCGGCGCCTGCGTCCCCTCGGCGGTCGGTCTTACGGGGAGACCGGGTGCGGGCGCATGGCCGGCGTCGGCCAGCAGCTGCTGCAGCAGGCGCTCGGAACGGTCGTAGGCGTGTTCGCCGGCCACCTCGTGGCGCACGCGGCCGCGCGCGTCGATGAAGAAGAAGCCGGGCCAGGCGGCGTTGTGCAAGCTGCGCCAGATGCGGTATTCGTTGTCCATCGCAACCGGGTAGGTGATGCCCAGCTCCGCCACAGCCCGCATGACGTTGGGTGCGTGCTTCTCGAACGCGAACTCAGGGGTGTGCACGCCGACCACGACCAAGCCATCGGCCTTGTACTTCTCGGCCCAGGCCTTGACGTGGGGCAGTGCGCGCAGGCAGTTGATGCACGAGTAGGTCCAGAAGTTCACCAGCACCACCTTGCCGCGCAGCGCGGCGGCGTCCAGCGGCTGCGTGTTGATCCAGGCGGAGGCGCCGCGCAGCGCGTCCAGCGCTCCGGGATGCGGCTCGGACGCCTTGGCGAACTGGACGCGCTCGATCAGGCTCTGCTCCAGGCGGGTACTGGCGGGCAGGGAGATGCGCGCCAGCACCGTGGCGTCCAGGCCCAGCGCCGGCACGGCGACTGCCGCGAGCACGGCGAGGCCGGCTGCGCGGCGCAGGTGGCCGGCAGCGGGCATGGATCGGCGCAGCGCCGCACCCAGCCCGTGGCCGAACCACCAGGCGGCGCCCAGCCCGCTGGCGGCGCCGGCCGCATAGGCGAACAGCAGGATAGCCGTGCCAACGTTCGGGCCATGCAGCACCCCTGTGGCGAGCAGCACGCCCAGGATGGGGCCGGCACAGGGGGTCCACAGCAGGGCGGTGCCCAGCCCAAGGGCCCAGGGCGCCAGCGGCGATGCGTTGCTGCCATCGGCCATTCGCGCACCCAGCCTCACCAGCGGCCGCGACAGCGCCTCGGCCAGCCGTGGCACCAGCAGGGTGGTACCGAACAGCGCCAGCAGCGCCAGCGCGGCATACCGAGCCGCCACGTGCAGCGTCACCGCCCAGGCGGCGCCCACCGCCGTGAGCATGGCGATGGCGGCAAAGCCCAAGGCCATGCTGGTCAGCATCGGCAAGGTGTGGCTGCGAAAGGACCGACCCGGCGCGAACAGGAAGGGCAGTACCGGCAGGATGCACGGGCTGGCGATGGTGAGCAAGCCGCCCAAGAACGCGATCAGGGCGAACACGATGGTCATGTGGAGCTCCTCGACGCATGTGCGGCTTGCACCTGCAGCAGCTGGTCGAGCCGAAGGCGCTGCTGCCCACTGGTGACCAGGTATTCGGCACCGGCTTGGCTGTACACGTCCTGGATCGTGGTGGTGAGTTCCTGCGGCAGGCCGTGCGCGTCGCGATACAGGATCCGCACGGATGCGCGGGCCGTGGCGAAGGACTCCAGAACGTCATGGAAGTCGCAGCTGATGGGTTCGTAGGCGGAGGGCATGGAAGTTGGGTGTGAGGGCATCAAGGGCGAAGCTGCAGGGTCAGGCGTCGCAGTGCGGGATCGGAGGCGCGGCCGGACGTGAAGCCCAGGGCCTGCGCCAGCGCCAGCATTCCGGCATTGGTGGCCTGGGTGAGGCCCACCAGCCGGTGCACACCTTGCTGCCGGGCCGTGTAGACGAGCGTGCCCAGAAGCCTCGTGCCAAGGCCGCGCCGCTGCCAGGCATCCGCCAGCACGATGGCAAACTCCGCTTCCGGTGCGCCGTCGTGCACGTAGCGCGCCACCCCAACGATCTGCTCGTCCGGCGTGCTGCCCACCACCGCCACCAGCGCCTCTTCGCGGTCGAAATCGATGGCGCTCCAGCGCCGCAATTCATCGTCGTCGGGCAGTCGACCGGAGAACAGGCGCTTGTACCCGGTGGCCGGGGACAGTCCGTGCACGAAGGCGCGTAGTGCGGCGAAATCCGCCGGCGCGATCCGCCGCAGCCGCGGCAGGGCGTCGGCAGCAGGGGCTGCAGGCTCGGTGCACTCGCTGCGTGCCACTGCGCCAGCAGGGCGGGCAGCCGGCGGAGCTCGCCGCGTGCGGGCAAAGTCGATGACCTTCACGGCGGCACTCCGCGCCCGCTCCCGGGATCGGTCAGGCTTTCGCGCACCGCGTGCAGGACTTCGGCCGAGAACTCGTCATCGGGGATGGCGCGGGAGAGCATCAGCGCGCCGACCATGCCCGCCAGGGTGGCGGCGGCGCGGCGGCGCTGCAGGCGCTCGTCGGCCGCCGGCCCGAGCGCGGCGAGCTGCGCGAACAACAGCCGCGCCACCGCACCCATTGCTCCCTTGACTGCGGCGCGTTCGTGCGCGGCATCGCCGGCCAACGCGGCCAGCGGGCAGCCGCTGCCTGGGTCATCGCGGTGTTCCAGCGAAAGGTAGGCGTCCAGCCAGCCGGCCAGCGGCTGCGCGGGGTGCTGCGCGATGATGGCTTGCCAGTGCGCGAGGGCGTGCTCCGCGGCGCTGGCCACCGCCAGCACCTTGAGCTCGTCCTTCGACGAGAAGTGCTGGTAGAAGTCGCCCGGGCGCAGGCCTGCCTCCCGCACCAGGTCGGCCATGCCGGCGCCGGCGAAACCATGCAGGCGAAACAGGCGGGCCGCGGCTGCCAGGATGCGCGCGTGATCTTGCGCGGCACGCTCGCTTTGTGGACGCCCGCCGGTGATCGGCCGTTTGCGGCCCTGCGGGTGCGATGTCCATCGCGGCGGTGCGAGGCCGTCGCGCCGGCCGTTGCGTCCAGCGGCGCAATCACGCATGCGTGCTCGCGCGGGCGTAGCGCAGCGCCGGCGTGCTGCGCGAAAGCTGCGGGGTCAGGACCTCGCGCGCCGCTTCGAAGCGCTCCCACTCGGCCACGTCGGGCAGCGAGGGGATCGTCACCAGTTCGCCTTGGTCCAGTCCGGCCAGCGCGGCGTCCACCATGTCTTCGGCGCCCATGACCATCTCCGGGGGCAGCGCGCTGACCGGAACGCCCGAGACGTCCCAGAAATCGGTGCGGGTGGCGCCGGGCAGGACCGCCTGCACGCGCAGGCCCTTGGCGCCTAACTCGTGCTGCAGCGCCTGCGACAGGCTCAGGACGTAAGCCTTGGTGGCGGTGTACACCGGGTTGAGGATGCGCGGGGCGACCGCCACGATGGAGGCGATGTTGATGATCGTGCCACCGCCGCGCGCCACAAAAGCCGGTGCCGCGGCGCGTGTCAGGCGGGTGAGGGCGAGCGCATTGAGCTGCAGCATGGCCTCCAGCCGGTCGGCCTCGGACTCGGCGAAGGAGGCGCCGGTGCTGAAGCCTGCATTGTTCACCAGCATGCGCACGGAACTGTCCCCGGCGAGCCGCTGCTCCAGGGCTGCCAGGTCCTGCTTGTCGGTGAGGTCGGCGGTGACCACCTCGATGCGCCGGCCGGTCTGCTTGACCAGCGACCGTGCCAGCTCGGCCAGCCGCTCGGTGTTACGCGCCACCAGCAGCAGGTCATGGCCACGGCGGGCCAGGCGATCCGCGTAGATTGCACCGATGCCGCCGGAGGCACCAGTGATCAGGGCAGCGCCTGCATGGGATCTGGGAGAGGTCATGGCATTCGTCCGTGGAGGTGGTGAGGCAGCGCAGCTGGCGGGGACCGCGCCTGGCGTCGGGCCACGCCCTGGCGCTGGCGCGATCGGGTGGGTCAACGATGCAGGGGAATCGGGCGCGCCGGCTCCGTCTTTGGTGGGACGCCCCGCCCCCTCCGTCGGCAGGCCCGGCCGCGCTTGCACCATACCGGCCGGAACCGCGCGGATTGTTGGTCCAGGGGCAACGCACTGTTGCGGCCACGCCGGCTGACGGGCAGCCCGAAAGCTGCGCCAATGGACGTGGGCGCACTGGGCGCCGATTGGCGGGCGGCACCGGCCGCATGCCCCCTTTTTTTTCTGGAAGTCCGAATGCGAAAACTCTGGTTGGCCCTGCTGTTCCTGTGCGGGCACGTCGCGCACGAATGGCGCAACCCGCTGCAGTGCCACACCGTCAGCGTGGCGTCCCGCGCCGAGGCGAAGCGGCGCCGGCCCCGAACCTCCCCTCCTTGAACGAGAGATCATGACCAAGCAACTGCTTTACTTCGACGACCTGCACGTGGGCCAGACCTTCACCAGCGGCACGTTGCCGGTGAGCGAAGACGACATCCGGCGTTTTGCCGGCGAGTTCGATCCGCAGCCCTTCCACCTGGACCACGAGGCGGCCAAGCAGACCCTCTTCGGCGGCCTGGCCGCGAGCGGCTGGCACACCGCGGCGCTCACCATGCGGTTGCTGGTCTCCGGCGGCCTGCCACTGGCCAACGGCATCATCGGCGCGGGCGGCGAGATCGAGTGGAAAGCTCCCACCCGACCGGGCGACGTGCTGCGCGTGGACAGCGAGGTCCTGGAACTGGTGGCGTCGCGCTCGCGACCCGACCGCGGCGTGGCGGTGCTGCGCAACAAGACGGTGACGCAACGCGGCGAGGTCGTGCAGGTGCTCACCGCCAAGCTGATGGTGGCGCGACGACCGGCGTGAGGCGAGCGTGCCGCGTGCCGCGAAGCTGTCGCGCAAAGCGGCGCCGGCACCTCGAGAAGCAGGAGCGGTGGTCCTGCGGCGAATGTTCTCGCTGCGGCAGCGCCCCCGCGGCGCAGCGCAGCTGCGGCATCGATGAAGGAACTGGTATGACCCACAAAGGCCAGATCGCGGCGCAGGACCTGCGCAGGCGGCTGCAAGCACCGGATTTCGATGCGCAGGTGCGCAGGCATCCACCCCCGGGCGTGACCCTGCGCACGCGCGAGGAGCTGGAGCACTCCTTCGAGGAGATCCTGGCCGGGCTCCTGCCAGGCGAAGACCTGCACGTGTTCGGCTATGGCTCGCTGATGTGGAACCCGGGCCTTGAGCACATCGGCAGCGCCAGGGCCGCGCTGTTTGGCTGGCATCGGCGCTTTTGCATCCACAGCCTGGTCGGGCGCGGAGCCCCTGAAGCGCCGGGCCTCATGCTGGCACTGGACCGCGGCGGCTCCTGCTCCGGCATGGTCTTTCGCATCCAGGCGTCCAAGGTCCGGGCCGAACTGGCGATCCTCTGGAGGCGCGAGATGACCTGGGGCTCGTATCAGGCACGCTGGGTGAGCGCCCGGATCGGCAGCACGCCAGTACGTGCGGTGACCTTCGTCGTCGACCGCAGCCAGCCGCGCTACCTGCAGCAGCTGGGGCTGCCGGAGACGGCACGCCTGATCGCCACCGGCTGCGGCCAGCTGGGCACCTGCCGCGCCTACTTCGACGCGACTCTGGGGCAACTGCGCGCGCTGGGCATCGCGGACGGGTACATGGAGCGGCTGGACGCAGCGCTGCGGAGCCAGCCCAGGTGTCAATGAGAGCCAGGTGCGGCTCTCGGCGGAACACCACTTTCCGCCCGGTCGATGCGTGACCAGCAGCAGCTCGCGCTCCCTGGCCCTGCGCCCGCTTTCCACGATGGCGTCGACGATTCCGCAGCGGCAACGCCGCCGGCAAGGTCCGCCGTCTGGGCGAAAGCTGGTGCTTCATTCGGGCCGCCGGCTGGTTCATCTCGGCCCCTTTAGGAGCGTCGCCGTTCGCGCATACCGCTACGCGGCGCACGCGCCCCAGGGGCTGCGACCAAGGTCGCAGGGCGGCAGGTTCCTATGGCGTGGAGGGGACATGGACGGCGACTCGGGCCGTGCTGCGCTCACAAAGTGGAAGCGACGGCTAGAACTCCCGGCAGAGGCGCGAGCGGCGGCGCTGCTGCACGATCGACCCGTCAACAACTCCTGCGCACCATCGACATGCAACTCTCCTCACGCCTCCTGCCGGCAACGCTGGCCACCCTCCTCGCTGCGCTCGCGAGCGTCGGCTGCGCCAGCCCTGGCGGCCTGCTGGGACCCGCGGTGGCGCCGACCACGCAGGTGGCCACGGCCGAGCGCGGTGTCATCGCTGCCATCGAGATCGTCGATCAGCCTGTTGCGGCAGCCGGTGGCGGCGCGGTGGCCGGCGGCCTGATCGGCGGCGTCCTCGGCAACCAGGTGGGTAATGGCAGCGGCCGAACCGTGGCAACCATCGCCGGCGCCGTCGGCGGCGCCTTGCTGGGTCACAAGCTGGAGGAGCGGCAGCGCGCAGCCACCAGCACCCGCAGCTACCAGGTGCGCGTGCGCTTCGACAGCGGGGCCACGCAGACCTTCCACCTGGCCCATGCCGAAGGGTGGAGGGTGGGTGATCGCGTGCGCAGCATCCAGGGCACGCTGACGCGCGATTGATCAATCCCGAAGGGCTTCCACGCGGACAGATCCTGCGTGGACCAGTAGCTCTTTGCGTTGGTTTCGAGAGCGTGCACGCCGCACCGGCCCTCATCGCGGCCGCGTGCCAGCTGTTCATCGCCTTGCCGGGTCGTGCACACGTGCATCGTACGGGCCAGCACCGGCAGCAAGGCCGTGCGGTCACGAGGAAAGCGGAGGTGGCCCCGCACGAGGTGCACGCGACATGGCGCGATGCGTTCCCCACAGCCGTGGCCCTTTCGTTGCTGAAAAGCATTGCGCCGGTCTGTGCGGGGACACGGGCGGGCGCTGCGCCCGCGCCGGGCGACGCGCTTGTGCATGCCGGTTGGGGCGCCGCCCGGATTCAGACAGCCCTTCAGTCGCACGTCGTGCTCCGACCTTGGTGGGTGATCCCCGGCGAAAACAGCGGCAATGATTGGACCGCTACAGGCTCGTCTGGAGGGGCGCTCTGCAGGAGCGTGCCGGGGAGCTGCGGTCCAGACGATGAACGCCCGCAGCCCCCTCCTTTTATCCTGCGCGGTGCGCGACTTCGTTGAAGGCGACTCGTGCCGGAGCACAGCTTCGGAAAGCGCAGTACAGCGCACACTTGACGCCCCGCTCGGCGCAGCGCCGCTCGTCCTGGGGCAAACACGCCCGGATCCACTGCGGCTGCTCGTGCTCCGACCCCAGCCATTCCAGCAGCCGCATCCAGCAATCCGAGGCGCACCGCGCGCCCTGCGGTCGAACAGTGGATTTTTCTGCCAGCGCGGGAGGGCCTTGGCAGCCCGCCGGCACAGGCGGTGGCTGCATCGCCGTCGCACTGCGCTCGCAGAGTGGTGGATGCGGTGGGCCATGGAGGTCTCACTGTTTGGCCGTGCAGCCGGCGGAGTGCAATCGAGCGATCCCGCCGGTCGACGGGCCGCCGCAGCTTGCCGGGAGCCGCACACGGTGGTTCCTCGCCATGCCGGCGCTGCCGTCGCGCGCCTTTGCAAATCGCGCAATCGTGGATCGACTCAGGTCCGAGAGCCGCATCAACCTTGGTGAGATTGCGCCTGTTCTCCCGCCAGGGAAGATCTGGCTGCCACCATTCACAAGGAGAAAGCCGTGTTCCCTCTGCAGCGCCTTGCAGCGTCGCTGGTCTTCCTGATGGCCGCTCTGGGCGTCCCGTTCGCGCATGCCGCGCCGGGCCCGGTGCTTGCCGCCCTCCTGAACAAGGACCTGGCTGACTATCCCGGCAAGGAAATGCGGGCGATCACCGTCACGTATCCGCCAGGCGGATCCGATCCGGTGCACCGGCACGACGCTCACGTGTTCGTGTACGTCTTGGAGGGTGCCGTGGTGATGGGGGTGCACGGACAACAGGAAGTGACGCTGAAGGCCGGGCAGGCCTGGTATGAGGCGCCAGGGGACGTGCACACGGTATCGCGCAACGCGAGCAGTACCCGGCCTGCCAAGTTTCTGGTCGTTTTCCTCAAGGACAAGGGCACCGCCGACGTGCTTCCGGCCAAGTGACGAGCGCCGCGCGCCGGTGCGACAGTCCCTTGCAAGCCGCAGAAGCCCCTGCCCTGCGGCACGTGTTCAGCATGCTGCTCACTGGCACGGCGGACGCCGCTGATCGCCAGCAGCGCTTTGGCACGGCATGCCGCAAGCCAGGAGCCGCTGCGGCTCCTGTCCAGGCCCTGCGGCAGCATCGCTCGCGGTTCTTTCTACGCAGAGGAATTCCATGACACGGCATGCAAGACTCCTTATTCTGGGCTCCGGACCCGCCGGCTATTCCGCCGCGATCTACGCAGCGCGCGCCAACCTCAAACCGCTGTTGATTACCGGCCTTGCGCAGGGCGGCCAACTCACGACCACGACAGCAGTGGACAACTGGCCCGCCGATGTGCACGGAGTGCAGGGACCCGAGCTGATGCAGCGCTTTCTGGCGCATGCCGAGCGATTCCAGACGGACATCGTGTTCGACCACATCACCGAAGTCGACCTGAGCCAACGTCCCTTCACGGTCAAGGGCGGCAGCGGCAGCTACACGTGCGATGCGCTGATCCTTGCGACTGGCGCCACTCCCAAATACCTTGGACTTGCCTCGGAGCAGAAGTTTCTCGGCCGCGGCGTGAGCACGTGCGCCACCTGCGACGGCTTCTTCTACCGTGACCAGGTCACCTGCGTGGTCGGTGGTGGCAGCACGGCGGCGGAGGAAGCGCTGTACCTGTCCGAGCTGGCGCGCAAGGTGTACCTGGTGCACCGGCGCGATACCTTCCGAGCCGAACCGATTCTGGTGGACAAGGTGATGCAGCGGGTGGCCGAGGGCAAGATCGAGCTCAAGCTGTTTTGCACCGTCGAGGAAGTCTTGGGCGACGCCACCGGCGTGACCGGCGTGCGGTTGATCGAGCAGCGCACGGGTGCGACCGAGGACCTGTCGCTGCAGGGCTGCTTCATCGCAATTGGACACCAGCCCAACACCGAAATCTTTCTCGGCCAGCTCGCCATGAGCAACGGCTACATCCGGACGCGGGCGGGCCTGGACGGATTCGCCACGATGACCAGCGTGCCCGGCGTGTTCGCCGCCGGGGACGTGCAGGACCATGTGTACCGGCAGGCAATCACCAGTGCCGGCAGCGGTTGCATGGCGGCCCTGGACGCGCGCCGATTCCTTGAGTAGGCGCCTGCACGGTCTCGTCGGGCAGGTGCGTGAGGACAACCAGGATCGGCTTGCACGCAGGCCTGCAGCGCTTGCCGGCACAGCCCAAGAGCGACGGGCTGCCGCACCTGTTCAAGCTCCTTTAGCTGGGCGCGCTCACCGCTGCGTTGTGCGACGGCGGTCGCGCGAGCAGGCATCGGCTCAGTGTCCGAACTGCGCAGGAGCCTTTTCGTCTCCTGCCTGGCGTAGCACTGGCAGGGTGAACCGGAACACCGTTCCGCGCTCGGCACCCGGGCTGGCCCAGAGCCTGCCGCCGTGGGCCTGCACGATGGAGCGGCAGATGGACAGCCCCATTCCCAAGCCCTGGCTCTTGGTGGTGTAGAAGGCCTCGAACACGCGTGCGAGCCGCTCCGCATCGATGCCGGGCCCGGTGTCCTCGACCGACAGCGTCACTCCTTCGCCTTCGCGGTGCGCCGTGCTGACCCGCAACTGCCGCGGCCCGTCCGGGACCTCGCGCATCGCGTCGACCGCGTTGACCGCGAGGTTGAGGATCACCTGTTGAAGCTGCACCTTGTCTCCCAGCACGGGGGGCAGGTCGGGCGCCAGGGCGGTGCTCACGGTGACGCGTCCCTTGCGCGCCTGCGCGCTGGTGAGCTCGATCACCTCACGCGCCGCGTCATTGATGTCGACCGTGTCGCGGCGCGGCGGCGCCTTGCGCACGATGGCCCGGATGCGCTGGATGACCTCACGGGCACGCGTCCCATCGCGCACGATCCGCTCCAGCGGCAGGTACACGGACGAAGCGGCCGCTTTTTCGGTGGCCAGCCGTCGCAGGGCAGTCTGCGCGTTGGTGATCATGCCGGAGATCGGCTGGCTGACCTCGTGCGCGATCGAGGCCGTCAGTTGGCCCATGGTGGCGACACGGCTCGCGTGGGCCAGGGCGGCCTCCACTTCGCGGTAGCGGCGCTCGTTCTCGTGGGCCTGCACTTCGGCCTGCTTGCGCTCGGTCAGGTCGACCACGAAGGCCAGGCCCTCGGTGCGGCGCTCGTCGAATGCCGCCAGTCCCACGAGCACCGGCAAGCTCGCGCCATCCTTGCGCCGCAATTCCTGCTCGACGGGCGATGCGCTTCCGTGCTCGCGCACCAGCGCCATGATGCGCGCATCCTCCGCACGTGACGCCGGCGCCAACAGCGCGTCGCGGGTCAGCGGGTGCTCGGCGAGTTCGGCACGGTCGTACCCCACCATGCGCAGGAAGGCGTCGTTCGCCTCCACCACCAGGGGCGCATCTGCCGCGCCGTTCGCGTCGACCTTCCAGATGTAGGTGCCGATGATGTTGGCGTCCACCAGCCGGCGGATGCGGGCCTCGCGCTCCGCGACGTCGCGGTACAGGCGGGCATTTTCAAGCGCGATGGCCGCTTGCGAGGCGAGCATCTTGAGCACCTCGGCGCGGCCGGACAGGAAGACTCCGGGCGCCAGGTTGTTCTCGAGGTACAGGATCGCACTGATCTTGGCCTTGGAGAGCAGCGGCAGGCAAAACACCGAGCGGGTGTGGCTGCGTCGCACGCACGGATCGGCCGCGAACGCCTGGTGGGTGCCGGCGTCTTCGAGGAGGAGGGCCTCCTTTGTTCGCAGCACGTAGCGCACGATGGATGCGGGCAGCGTCTGGTCGTCCAGCGCAGCCTCGTGCAGGTCCACCTGCACCGTCTCGCCGTGCAGCACCGCTTCGGCTTCGATGCGTGGCTGCGGGTCCCCCGGCACGATCAGGACCCCGCGCTCGGCCCCGGCTTGCTGGATCGCGGTGCGCAGCAGCGTGGCGATCAGCTTGTCCAGCACGATCTCGCCGGACACCGCGCGCGAGATCTCCATGACCGTGCTGAGATCCAGGTTCTCGAGGGCAGTGCCGATGCTGGTGGAGGGCTGCACCGGTGCGGCCGTGCGCGCCAGCTGAGGGTGCAGGGCGTCGAGTTGCCGCACCTTGCCGTCCGCACCCCACTTCAGGTAGCTCTCGCGCGCCTTCATCAGGTGCAGCTCGCTGCTGCTGGTGAGCCCCTGGGCGGCGTGGCAGCCGGCGGCCAGCTGGTGCGCCATCGCCTGGACGTGGGTGAAGCCGCTGTCGCGGGCCGCCCGGATCGCACGGTCGTACAGGCGCATCGCCTCCAGGTGCTCCCCGGACAGCCGGGCCACCTCGGCGGCGACCAGCGCGGCGCAGCCCTCGAAGTTTTCCGGACAGCTTTGCGCCCACTCGTCCAGGTAGTCCTGGTGCGCCCGAACGGCTGCCAGATGCAGCGCGCGGTCGCCCTCGCTGGCACCGTCGCAGCTGGCGGTGCGCACGAGTGCTCCGAAGAAGCGGTACTCCACTGGATGCACCGTGGTCAGGTTGTTCGGGAAGAGGCGCTCCAGGTGCGCTTCGGCCGCGCGTGCACCTTCCAGGTCGCCCGCGAAGTAGCAGGCCTTGAGCTTGACGGTCCAGTACATGAACTGCACCATCGCGGCCTTGCGGGCGTAGCGCTGCTCGATCTGGACCTCGTCGAAGTCGGCGCCGTCAAGGCTGCCAAAACGTGGGTTCAGGCCGCGCAGCATGCGCGCCAGGGCGAGGTTCGCACGCAGCACGTCGGTGAGCGACTCGAACTGCACCGAGCGCCCGAAGGCCACCCGTTCCTCGGCCTCCTGCTGGATCAGGGCCAGGGAGTCGCCCGCGGCAAAGCGGTTGGCGGACAGCCCGTTGGCACAAAGGGTCGCGTAGTACAGGTAGCCCGTGTCGCGCGCCTCGCGAAAGGCTGCGGCGATCAGGTCCCGCCCTTCGCGGTAGTGCCGGGTCCAGGGCATCACCATGTTGCCGAACATGAAGTACACCACCGGGCGCAGGCGCGCCAGGCCGCGTTCGTCCACCAGCTGGCGGGCGACGTCGCACAGCTCGAAGGCGGTGCGGTAGTCGCGAAAGAGCCGCCCGGCCACCAGCCCGAGGCGCACGTAGGCGGCTGCGGCCACGTCGCTGTTGCCGACCTGCAGGATCAGCGAGACGGTGCGGCACGCGAGCAAGGCGTAGAGCCCGGCGTTGGTGAAGAACACCGGCACGGTGAGGCGTCCGAGCAGGTCGAGCGTCGCGGCTGCCCTGCTGTCGGTCATGAGCGGAAGTCCGACCAGCTCCTGTTGCGACAGGAGGGCCAGCTCCGCGCGCGTGCGTTCGTACTCCCACCGCACCTGCTGCTCGGATGGGTGTTCGGGCCAGTCGCCGCCGGTCTCGCGCAGGAAGGCCAAGCCGCTGGCCAAGGCCAGGTCGCTGCGGTCCAGCGTGGTGTACATGTCGATCTGCAGGCAGGCCAGCCGGGAGCGGTCGGCTGCATCCCGGGCGTGCGCGGCAAGGTTCGCCAGGCACTGCTCGGCCTCTGCGTGCGCACCGGTCAGGTAGCAGCATTCGGCAAGCTGCAGTTCGAGCGAGAAAGCCAGTGACGGGTTGCTGTCCCAGCGGTGGGGCTCCAGCATCGCCATGCCGGCCGCCGCGTACAGCGCCGCCGAGGCGTAGGCCGCAGATGCCTTGGCGCGTTCGACCGCCTGCAGGTACAGATGCGCGACGCGTGTGCGTTCCTCCGCGGTGGCGACCAGGTGGGTGCAGCGGCTGTACTGGCCCACGACCTCGAAGATGGTCTCGCCCGGTTTGCCGGTGGCGAGGCCATCTGCCAGGAGCCGGCCGTTGCGCAGGTGCATGGCGGCGCGCTCGTGCGGCTCGATCGAGGAGTAGGCGGCCTCCTGGACGCGATCGTGCTGGAAGGCATAGGCCGACTCGCTGCGCAGCAGCAGCCCGTGCCGCACCGGCTCCCACAGCGCCGCATGCACCTGCTGCGGCGTCGCCTCGCACACCACAGCGAGCAACTGCGGCGAAGCGCGATGACCAATGCAGGCCAGCCGCTGCAGGAACTCGCGCGCGCGCGGTGCGAGCCGACCCAGCTTGGCCACCACCAGGTCCACCACGTTGTCCGTGGTGCTCCTGGCGCGGATGCGCTGCAGGCTCCACGACCAGCGCGAGCGCGCGTGCTGGAACGCCACCAATCCCTCGTCGGCCAGTGCCTGCAGGAACTGCACCGCGAACAGCGGATTGCCACGGCTTTTCTCGTGCACCAGGCGGGCAAGCGCCTGCGCGCGCTGCGGGCTGCAGAACAGGGCATCGGCGACGAGCTCCGCGACATGGGCCAGTTCCAGCGGTTCGAGGCGGATGTCCCGCACCGCGGCCCCGGAGCCCCGGATGGCGGCCAGCTTGGCCGCCAGCGGGTGAGCGGGCGTGACCTCGTGGGTGCGATAGGCGCCGACGACCAGCAGGTGGCAGACTTCGCCGGTCCCAAGGAGGTCCTGGAGCAGTTCCAGCGTGGCGATGTCGACCCACTGCAGGTCATCGAGGAAGATCACCAGTGGATGCTCGCGCGTGGCGAACACCTTCAGCAGCCGCTGGAACACCATCTGGAAGCGGGCATGCGCATCCTGCGGTGGCAGGCGCGCCACCGGTGGCTGAACACCGATGACGAGTTCCAGCTGGGGGATCAGCGCCACCATCAACTGGCCGTTGGGTCCGAGCGCATCGCGCAGCTGCGAGCGCCAGCGCTCCAGCTCCTCCTGCGGCTTGCCCAGGATTTCCTGCACCAGCGCCTGCAGGGCCTGTCCGAGCGTGGCATACGGCGCCTCCCGCCGGTACTGGTCGCACTTGCCGGATGCGAACAGGCCCGTATGCGGCACCATGGCCTTGTGCAGCTCGTTGACGATGGATGACTTGCCAAGGCCGGAGTCTCCGGACACGAGTACCAGCCGTGCCTCGCCCTGCGCCACCACCGCTTCGTAAGCTTGGACCAGCACGGCCACCTGCGCGCCCCGTCCATACAGCTTCTCCGGAATCACCAGCCGGTCGGGCAGGTCGTTGCCGCCCAGCTCCAGCGGCGGGATCGATGCGTGCGCCTGCCAGGCGGCCATGCAGCAACGCAGGTCGTGCTCCAGGCCGGCGGCCGTCTGGTAACGCTCTTCGGCGGTCTTGGCAAGCAGCTTCATGACGATCTGCGCCAGCACCGGCGGAACGCCGGGGGTGCGCTCGTCGGGCGGAGGTGGCCGCCGGGCGACGTGGCAATGGATCCATTCCAGCGGCGATGCGGCCACGAACGGCAACTCTCCGGTGAGCATCCGGTAGAAGACGACGCCCAGGGCGTACAGGTCGCTGCGCGAATCGATGGAGCGGTTCATGCGCCCCGTTTGCTCCGGCGCCATGTACGCCAGGGTCCCTGCGATGAATTTCGGCGGCGTCGGCGGCAGGCGTTCGCGGGGCAGCCATGAGGCCAGGCCCAGGCCGGTGAGCCGCACGGTCCCGCCCTCGTCCACCAGCAGGTGCGAGGGCGTGAGGTCCTTGTGGACCAGTCCGTCGCGGTGCAACTGCGCGACCGAGCTGACGATGGCGATCGCCAGTCGCAGGAAGTCGCCGGTTTCGAGCCGCTGTCCAAGCCGGCTCTCCAGCAGCTCGCCGCCGGGGTCCTCGAGCAGGAGCATCGGCCGGTCTTCGCCTTGCACGAGCGCCAGCGGACGCGCGGCCCAGGCGGGGTTCAGGACCTGGCGCAGTTCATAGTACCGGGTCAGCGCCTCCACGCTGGCCCGGCTGGGCTGCTGCGCCGTCAGGCGCAATGTCAGGACGCGCTGCAGCCGGCCTTGGGCGTCGGGTAGCAGTTCGCGCGCCAGCTGCCGGTCATCGTGCTCCCACAGGATTTCGGCCCGGTGCTCGCGCGCAGGGATGCGGGTAACGGTTGCGCTCATGCCGGATCAGAAGGTCGCGCGCGCGGCATGCCCCGTCGATGACTTCGCGGGTGAGCTGCGGCGGTTCGTCGGCGGGGTCATGGCAACGGGGCAGGTGGGGGCCGCGCCAGCATGCGTGCAGGCGTGGGCGCTGTCCATGCTACGTTGGTGTCGGTTGGGCGCGAACCGGTGCGTCGAACTCGGCGGCTTCATTTCGTCAGGCGGATGTTGGCCTCCCTGATGATCCTGGCGTAGGTTGCGGCGTCCGCGCGCACCACCTTGCGGAATTCGTCCGCACTGCCGCCGGCGACCTGCAGGCCCAGGCCTTCGATGCGCGTGGCGATCTCCGGCTGCTTGAGGATGCGGTTCAGCTCCTCGGAGAGCTTGAGCACCAGCGGCGCCGGGGTCGCCGCCGGCACGAACATGCCGAACCAGCCGTACGGCTCGAAGGAGTGGTAGCCCAGTTCCTGGAAGGTGGGCACCTCCGGCAGTGCCGGCATCCGTTGTGTGCCGGTGACCGCCAGGGGGCGGATCGCCTTCAACTGCGGCCGCGCCGAGGCGCTGTCGACGAAGCCGCAGGGCACCTGGCTGCCCATCAGAGCCGCCAGCAGCGGGGCCGAGCCGTTGAAGGGAACATGCACCAGGTCCAGTCCGGCCTGCTGGTTCAGCAGGGCTCCGTGGATGTGGGCCGAGGTGCCAGCGCCGTAGGTGCCGAAACTGTGCTTGCCGGGGCTGGCTCTCATCAGGACGACGAATTCGCGCAGGCTGGTGGCAGGTGAGTCCAGTGGAACGGCGAACACGCTGGCGGTGCGCGCGATCTGGACGACGGGAGCGAAGTCCCTGAGCGGCTCGTAAGGGAGGCCTTCCATCAGCGACGGCTGCTGGATCAGCGCGGTGATGGTCACCAGCACTGTGAGACTGTCCGGGGGAGCCTTGGCCACGAAGGCGGTGCCGATGGTTCCGGAGTTGCCCACCCGGTTCTCCACGATGACCGGCTGGCCCCATGCCTCCTGCACTTTCTGACCCAGCAGGCGCGCGAGGACGTCGGTGGCACCGCCGGCCGGATACGGGACGATGAACCGGATCGACGACCCCTGGGCTGCAGCGGGCACGGGCAGCGCGGCGGCCAGTCCGGCAGCCAGCAAGGTCCTTCGGGCGATGAGTGCGTCCATCGAGTTCCTCCGCACCACGTACTGGCGTGCCGGCGGTGAAGACTACTGCAAGCTCCGCACCCTTGCAACGGCATGCCCGCCGCCTTGCTGTCGACACCTTCGCAGGAGAGACCATCGTGCAATTGCGCGGCGGTGCTCGCCATGAGAACTTCATGCGGTCATGAAGGAACCACCATGGTGTACGCCATCTTCGCCGCCTCCTTGCTGCTGGCCATCTGCGCGATCTACGTGGCGGCGGTGGGCTGGCTGTACGTTTGCCAGGAACGCCTGCTTTTCGAACCCGACCCATTGGCCAGCGACGAGCCGATCTGCACGGACCCCGACACCAGCGAGTTCTTTGTCCAGGCGCCGGGTGCGCGCCTGTCCGTCGCCCACATGTCACTGCCCGATCCGCGCGGGGTGTTCTACTTCCTGCACGGGAACTCCGGCAATCTCAAGAAATGGTTCGTCAAGCTCGATGCGTTCCGGCAAGCGAACTTCGACGTGGTGATGCTCGACTACCGTGGCTTCGGCAAGAGCACGGGGCACATCCAGAGCGAGGAGCAGCTGCACGCGGACGTGCAGGCGGTTTGGGAGCATTTCGCCCCGGCGTACAAGGGCAAGCGCGTCGTGATCTCGGGGCATTCGCTGGGCACCGGCCTGGCGGCAGGCTTGGCAGCGCAGCTCTCCTCGAACGGCAATGCGCCGGACCTCACCCTGCTGGTGTCGCCTTACAGCAGCATGCGCGCCCTGGCCGCGGAGCTGTATCCATGGGTGCCGCGGAGACTTCTGCGCTATCCGCTGCAGACGATGGAATTTGCCGCCAAGCTGCTCGGTCCCGTGATCCTCATTCACGGCGACCGGGACGAACTGATCGGGATCCACCACAGCGAGGCACTGTGCAAATCCATGCGCTCGGCGGAACTGCTCCGCGTCCGCGGGGCGGGGCACGGCGACGTGCACGAGTCCCCCGCCACGCGACGAGCTCTGGTCGCAGCCCTGCGGCGGCTCTGACGAGGACCTGCCAAACCCGCCAGGCCGCTGCCGAATGCTTCTCGAGCATTGCCGGCTTTGAAGTAGATAAGCTGCACTTGGTGACGGGCTGCAGCACGAACACGCCCCCTTCACCTGGAAGATGCCTCCGAAGTTTGGGGTCGAGGGGACTGGGGGGCCTCCGCGTTAGAGCTGTTGGAAGTCCAGTTCGAGGGCGACTGACACTGCTGCCTCCGGTTCCGCCAGGGAGTCGTCCTCGGACCATCGGAGTCCGCCGAAGCACTTGCCGCCTGCTAGCGCAGCCCGTCGACTCCCTTGACGTGGTCCTTGCGCAGCCCACTTTGGCGGGCGAGCGGGCGCCCAGAACTGGTCAGGACCAGGATGACGACGATCTCGCCCGGATGTGGCGCGTCGGGGATGGACACGCACATCGAGTCATAGTGGCTGCGAACGGTGAATGCATGCTTGTAGACCGTCGGCACATCGATGCAGACACCGGCCGCACCGACCTTCCCCGTCGACGGGATGACCGCCTTGCCGCCACCGAACTCGGCGCGGATGGGCGCGCCGAACTTTGCGTGGATGAAGGCGTGGCCATGTTCGAGCTCGCCGGCGGTACCGACGATCGCCGCCTTCCCGTACCCTTCGCATTCTTCCGGTGCGAGGTTGGCTGCCGTCCTGGCTGCGCGCGCGAGCAGGGCGCCCAGCTCCTCCCCAGCATCTTCCAGCGTGCTCAGGTCGCGCTCGAAGCGGCCCGCAAAAGGATTCTCGATCACCGCCATGGCGGCGACCTTCTTGACGGGCACCTGCAGGTGCTGACCCATCTCACCGAAGGTCTGATCGACCACCGTCACGACTTTCCTGATCTTCATGATGTGCAACTCATTGCTTTGTTCGGGAACACGCGCACGGTTCCGTGCTGGCCATCGATCTCGATCCACTGGCCGGACTGCACCGCCTGGAAAAACTCCGGCTGGATGCGATCGACGCTGGTAATCTTCCCGAGGACGGCCCCGACCACCGTGACGTTGTCGGCCTCGGGGCTGATGATCGCCAGTGGTGCGGTCCTCCTGGCGACCATGTCGTACAAGGTGTAGGTCGCTCCCGTGGACCCTTTGCCGCCCGGGTACACCAGGATCCTCCCGGCCAGGCTGACGCCCTCGAGCGGATGGCCACGTTCGGTGACCTTGCCCGTGGCGGGATCCACACCCCCGAAGAAGCTGATGCGCTCGTTCGTGACGAGAGCGGGTCCCTCGGCGCGGCCGGCAATCACCTGCCGGCCATGGAAAACGCGAGGTTCGTTGCTCATTCGCTCCACCTGCCCGCCACTGCGGAGCGGATGCACTGGTCGATCGTGCCGTAACGCGGGTAGAGACCCAGCTGGCCGAAAGCGTAGTGCGCCATCTTGGCGGAGTTGGTGGTCAGGCTGGTGATGTTCTGCCGACGGGCAAACGCGCGTCCGGCGATGTGCACGGGACATGTTTCGCACACGATTTCCGCACCAGCCTGCTGGATGACGTCGATGTAGCCGAGTTCAGCCGCCCGTTTGGCTACAGGCGCGGAGCTGTTGATCCAGAGCATCACCTCCGGCGAGATCTTCTGTCCGGCCAGCAGGGACGCGGCGTGCGCGAACTCCGACACGGAAAAGTGCGGACAGCCGAGCGTCACCCACTCGGTGGTGTCGCTGCCGGCGCGCGTGAGGGCGGCGACGGCGGCTTGTTCTTCCAGCTCACCGTATTCGAGCACCGCGCCTGCGGGGCGGCCGCGGAATGCCTGCTCGCGCGTGTGTGCCTCCGGCGTCACGCCCACGATGTGGAACATGGCAACCGACCCCGCGGTAGCCAAGGCCGCGGAAAGCATCTTGAGCTCATCGGGAGTGATAGAGGCCGGCACACCTTCGAAGACGGGGATGCCGTCCTTCACGATGCCGCCGACGAAGTAGCCGAGCGTGCCATACGCGGTCGTGCCCGACAGCGGCTTTTGCACCTTCACGAGATGCGTTCCTGCGCGGTTCTCGTCCAGGTGGTAGCCGGTGCGAAGTGTCTTGCCGAGGATGGCCGAGGCGATGGCTGTCGGCCCGCCTTCGCGGTTGGTGCGGGCGCCCAGCACGGAGTTCGCATAGACGATCGCGGAGGATTCCGCCCAGGCGACGCTCTTGCCCAGACCGGGCGCATTGCCCACGAGGTACGGCGTGCAGCTGCTGCACACCTGCGCGCCCATCCTGTGGAGCGCCGCGCTCAGGCGCCTCTGCGCGCTGTCCTGGCTGGCATCGAGCCCGACGTCCTTGTGCGCCAGCGGCAGCGACTTGGGGTTGGTCGTGGCCGGAACCACCACCTTCGCCCCCTCGCGGGCCATGTCCTCCACGAAGCCGACACCGGCCTCACCCACTGCGATGATCGAGGCGCCGTTGATATGGGCGCTTTCCACGGGCACGAGTTCATCGGCATCGTAGATCCTGCCCAGAATCAGCAACAGCTCCAGCGCCTGTCGCTTGACCTCCCCTTGTCGCCCGTCCAGGATCTGCTTGTCTTCGTCGGTGAGGTTCTTCACGCCGTCACTTCACGTACTGCTTCATCATCTCGCGCACCCAGGTGCTCTGGCCGTCCACGAAGGCCTGGTATTCGCTGCCGCCCATGAATTTCACCGTGAAGCCGGCCTTGCGCATGGCCTGCTGGTGCTGCGGGCTCGTCATCGCCTTGCGCAGCGCCTGCTCGATGTAGTCCACAACGGCCGGCGGCGTGTTCAGGGGCACCGCGATGCCGCGCGTGGACGACGCGAAAACCGGCAGGCCGCGCTCCTTGAAGGTGGGTACGTCCGGCAGGTCTGCCGAGCGGCTCTCCGCCAGCACCCCGAGGATGCGAGTCTGTCCTTGCTCCGCCGGCTGCACCATTCCGCCGACGTTGGCCATCATCGCGTCCATGTGCCCGCCTAGGATTCCGTTCATGCCTTCGGCATCCCCCTTGGTGTGGATGATCGTGAAGGTGACCCCCGCCTTCATTTGCAGATCGAGGATGGCCAGGTGATCGTCGCTGCCGAGCCCGCTCGTGGTGATCGAGAGCTTGCCAGGATTGGCCTTCGCGGCCGCGATGAACTCCTCGAGCGTGCGGTAGGGGCTGTTCCTGGCGACCACCAGGATGTTGGGATCCTGGACATGGTTGGCGATCAGCCTGAAGTCCTTCAAGCTGAAATCCGCCTTGCGCGCCGGATCGAACATGATGGTCTGGATCTGCGGCACGTTGACGTAAATGAGCTCGTAGCCGTCCGGTTTGGCGCTTTGCTTGAACTTGCTCCAGGCGATCTGGCCTCCCGCTCCCGGCCGGGGCTCCACCACCACCGGCTGCTTCGTCACCTCCTTCAGGGCATCCGCAAGCAGGCGGCAGCCGATGTCGCTGCTGCCGCCGGCGCCATAGCCATGCACCAGCGTGATCGGGCGAGCGGGGTAGTCGGTCGAGGCCGAAGCCGCGGACACGGACGCAAGCAGTGCGATCGCGATCAGCGCCGCGCGGCGACCGACGGGGGAGGAAAGATTGCCGGGCATGTACTGTCTCCTGTAATGGTGTTGCAGGTGGGCGCAGGCCACTAGGTCCCGCACTGATGGAAACTACGAAATCAACTGCCAGTCCTTAAAAGGGCTCGCCGTCGAGGCGCGGGCCCCGTTGGAGCGATGGCTGCTTGGGACCTGTGAGAAGGACAGGTACTGCTGGGCGATCTGCTGTGCGGCCGCCATGAGCCTTTTGACCGCCGTGGCCTCCTGCGTCGGCGACTGGTCGCCGGCGCACACCTGCACGATGCTGCCGATGACGCGCTTCTGGTCGGGGGCGGGCAAGTGGATCGGCACCGCGATCCCGACCACCAAGGGCCTCTTGCCTTCAGTGCGGCTGACTGCATATCCGCGCTTGCGGATGGCAGCCATGCGTGCGCGGAACTCCTCCCAGTCCTGGCCCAGCCCCGCTTCGGCGATCTGCTGCGCGTCGGCCAGGTAGGTCTGCCGGATCCGGTGCGAAGAAAGGCAGGCGAGGATCACGAGCGACGCCGCCCCTCGGAACAGCGGGAACGGAACGCCCCGCGACCGTGTGAGTGCGACCTGGGCGCCAGCGTGTTCGAGCACGTCAGGCCCCTTCTTGTAGATGCAGAGGACCTGGTTGTTCTGGTTGAGACTTTGCAGCAGCAAGGAGCCCTCATGGGATCGCACCTTCTCGAGGATGTCCCGACCGGCCCGATAAAGAGGATCGGTCAGTTCGAGCAGGCGCTCGAGTTCCACGATGCGTGCACCCAGCGCGTACTGGCCAGCCTGCACGGTGGGCCTGAGCAGTCCCGCTGCGCACAGCTCCTTGAGGTAGCGGTAAGCCGTCGAGCGGGTGTAGCCGAGGCCTTTCACCACGTCGTCGACTTCGATCACCGGCGTCTCCAGTGTGAACAGATCGAGGATCGCGAACGTGCGGGCCAGGCTGGAACTTGCTGCCGTGGCGGCGGCAAGGCGTTCCGGGCGACGGCCCGCCGCGGCAGGGCGCGCGCTTCGCCCAGGCTTGGCTGGACGCGAAAGGGCAGAGGGGGGCTTCAGCCGGATGGGCGACGTCGACACAATCCCAGCATCTTGAACCTGCGACGTTTCCCGTATATTGGGATTTATACCACTCCGCACATGTGGCACGGGGCGAGAGTGCCTGCATCGCGCCGGCGCAGAGGAGGGAGACTCGGACGGTCTGCGTCACCATTGACGAGATGGTGGCGTAAGCGGAGCGCATGCCAGGGGCACGTGCAGTCATGACGCGCGGTCCTGATAACGTCCGCAAGCACGTGAACAACAATGACGCCCTGTTGCGCGCACGAATGTGGCTTGGGGCGCAAGGTGATCGGGACCCACACACGCTGCTTGGCGGGAACGCCGCGTACCGGCGGCCTCTCGGCCGGGAGGTCATCACGTGCCGAAAGGTCGTGAGCGGCGGGGGGCTGGTGGGTGCCTATTGCTCCCGCCTGTACCCAACTGAAGGAATGGTGGCACACGGCGAACAGACCGACGCGCGGGTGCGCCGCCATGGCAAGCAGGACCCCTTGTAGAGCAGCAGTTCCATGAAGGCACAGATTCATTGGGGGTCGGCGCCCTCAATGGAGCTGTCCCAAGGTCCTCGCCAGGATCAGTAGCGCCGCCTCGCGATCGCTCGGGAGATCGAGGTCGAAGGTCCTGGCGTGTTGACCGGCGTCGTCGCTCCACCGCAGCATCAACTGCCTGGATTCGCCGCTCTGGATGCGGCGCGCCAAAACCGCAAACGCCTCTGCCAGCTCAGTAGGGCCTAGTTCGTGTTTCGGCATCGGCGGTTCGCGCACTCAGATCCACAGGATTGGGAGCAGCGGCTTTTATCGGTTTTGCTTGTGCACGCAGCATGAACACGCCCAGTACATGCGTCAGGCTTGCGGTGCCTGCTTGTTGATTTGTACGAGATAGCGCTCGATCGCGGCGGCCACTGCATCGAGGTCGCGACATCGGGCCCATTCGTGCCCGCTATTCGCAACGCGCAGAACAAATTCAGTGGATGTGGTCGACAGGCTCAGCCCATTCGTGCGTGCGAATGTCTCCAGCTGCGAAAAGCGAAGCACTAGCTGGGGCTGTCGGAGCATCGCACATTGTATGTGCGTCGCTCCTGCAGCGCCTCCTCGAACTGCCTGTTGCACCGGACACGGGCGGCTTGGCCGGATCGCGCCTCAGCTTCATCGCAGGTGCGAAGCGGCGCCGCTGACAGCGCCCATCCAGATCAGCTTGGATGTTGCACGTGCTCGCCCAGAATGCGGGTGAGCGGGACGTGTCGGCCGTCGCGCGGTCGGTTGCCCGTGAGGCGGTCAGGACTTGCTGCAGCCATTATCAGGAGAGCTTTGCTTGACGAGCGTCGCCGGCGTGCGGGGAGCGGCACGTGCGTTCCGCTGCGGCAGCGGTTCACGCCCGCGGCCCATCGCCCCGACCAAGCACCTGCTTGCTTGGGCTGGCGTCGTCGGCCAACGCAAATGGGCAGTTCGACAAGGGCAAGCAGGTGAAACGACGGGCAGGGCCCGTGACCGGGCGCTGTAGTGGCGCCTGGTTGCGCAAGACTCCTAAGGGCGTACTTCGCCTGCGCCGCCAGGCCCCCCATCCAGAGCTTTCCGCGCGGCCGGCGCTGAGGCCGGTCCCGGCGACGCAGCGAGGGCGGCCGCGGCCAGCACGGCGACCCCCAGTCCGTATGCGAGCGCCGTCGTATGCAGTCCGAAGTGGCTGGTGAGCAGGCCGGCGACGATGGCGGGAATGCTGAAGGCCAGGTAGCTCGCCACCAGGAACGCCGCCATGAGCGAGGCCCGCTGGTGGGGCTGCGCCAGCGGAACGAGGCTGCGCAACGAGCCGCTGAAGGCCAAGCCGAAGCCGGTGCCGGAGACCACCGTGCCTCCTAGGGCGACCGCAGCCCAAGACCAGTGGACGCCCGCCAGCGTACCGAGCACCCCCAGCACGAGACCGGCGGCGCCCAGTCGGACCGTCCGTCGCGGCGGCAGGTGCCGGCCCAGCGCCACGGCGCTCGCACTCGCCAGAGCCAGCACGCCGAGCAGCACGCCACCCACAAGCGCAGAGTCGTTGCCGGTCACCGCGCGCGCCAGCGTGGGCCCCAGCGAGAAGTAGAACCCTCCCAGCGCCCATTGCGCCGTGTTGACCGGCAGCACCCGTCGCAGTGTCGGCCGTGCCTGCAGCGGAATGGCGATCAACGGAGCGAGCGAGCGCAATGCGCCGGGGCGGCGCGCCGCGGTCTCGGGCAGGAAGAAGGCAGCCACCAATTGCAGTGCAAACACGAGCAGCAGGACGTCGAACACCAGGCGCGTGGGCGCAGGTGCGAACTGCACCAGCAGGCCGGCGGCCAGTGCACCAACGCCCAGACCGACCATGGGCGCCACGCTGTTGATCAGCGGTCCGCGCTCGCGGTGCAGGTCCAGCAGGCCCGCGCCGATGGCGCTGGTGGCGATGCCGGTGGCAACGCCCTGGACGATACGTGCAGCGAGCAGCCAGCCTACCGAGTCGGCTTGCCAGAACAGCACCAGGGCCAGCATCTCCAGCAGCACCGCGCCCACGATCACCTCGCGCCGCCCGCGGAAGTCAGACAGCCCACCGAAGACGACCAAGGCGAGGAGCAGGGCAATCGCATAGCTGGCGAAAACCACCGTGAGCATCAGCGGCGAGAAACCCCAGATGGATCGATAGATGGCGTACAGCGGCGACGGCACGCTGGAGGCGGCGAGGAAGCTCACGAGCAGCAGGCCCTGCAGCCAGAGCGCTCGTCCGTGGCTGAGGGTTCGGAAACTGCCTGCGTGCGCAAGCGCGGGATGGAGGGGATTCTTCATGCGGAACTCCAAGGCGGATGCCTGCCAATCTAAGCGCCGCGCTGCCATGGATAAACAGCGAGCTGCACAACGCACTGTTGGAAACGGCGAGACAGTGCTGGGCAAGCCGGTTGCCTTCGTGGTGCCGGCAGGGTGCTCTGCGCCTCCTTCCTCGCCGCGGGCATCGGTGGGCATCACGCGCTCGCAACCGCTGCTGTCCGCGTGCGGAAGATCCTGCACCGACGTTCAAGGTGCTCGATATCCGCGTATCAGGGACGCCCCGCCGCGGTCATGACCATTCGGCGCCGCGACTGGAGTGCGATCAGACGGTCATGCAGACCCAGCTGCATCGCAAAGTACTTCAACGGCGCCTGCTTGGCCAGTGCAGCGTAGATCGAACGCATCCGCACGAATCGCTCGAGCAGTCCATCGGCGGAGGCGATCTCCTGCAGCCGGGCTTCGGGTGGAAGCGACGCGGCGTAGGCGCCTTCTTCATACCTCCATGGGTTCGCCGCCACCTCGAGTCTCCAGAGCTCCAGGTATCCACTGTCTTGCAGCGCATGTACGGCCGCGAGGTCTAGCTCGGGGCGGCGCAACAGCAAGGCAACCAGCTGTTCCTCGTTCTGCACGTCCTCGCGCGCGAGGCCGCGGATCGCCTGCAGCATCCGGTTGGTGGCAGCCGCCTGCGCCTCCAAGGGACTGGGCGTTCGCGCAAACGCCATCTCGGCCGGCGTGGCTTCGCGCACGGCGTCGGCAACCGGCGCCACGAAGTCCGAGTTGAAGAGGTCGGTGGGGTAGCAAAAGTCGGGATTGCCCACCAGTGCGATGTCCGCAGCGGCGAAGGATTGCGCCACCAGCCGTGAACAGAACTGCCGGTTCTCGCGCAAGCCTCCGGAGCCGCTCCGATGCTTGCGCGACGCTATCGCTTGGCTGATCGAGTACTGCTTGCCCACCTGCGAGCGCGCGAAATCGCAGATCCGGGGTCTGGCATCACGGTGCTCATGGCGCACCAAGCGCAGTGCCAGCGCATGCGCTTGGTGCGCAAAGAGCAGACGCTGCGTGTTGTTCGCGTGCACGCCGCTGCCGTCCGAGTGAATGTAGCTGCCGCGCGCAACGTACAGGAGAGCGTGCGAAAAGCTGCTGCCGGTGAGCCGCCGTATCCCTTTGCTGATCTTGCGGTCCTGGGTCGTGAGGACGATGTCCCCAGGCTGGAGCACGTCGGTGTCCAAGATGTACATGCGCGAGCTCCACTGCGGCTGGCAAGAGCATAGGCCAAGCGTCGCGATGGCAGGTGCCGTTGCGAATTGGTCCCGCCAACCCATTCCGGTGCAAGTCGCACCCTGCTCCGGAACTCGGCTGCTGCGCAGGCCGCGGTTCCTCCCCACTTTGTAGGAGCAGCGGCGAGCCTTTGCGAGGCTATAAACCTCGGTCGTTCCCACGCCAGGAGGCGCAGTGCATCACGTCGACATCAACGGGCGCGCCTGCACACTTCTGCAGCTGTGGACGGCAAAGAACTCGCCCATCGAGTGGCGCGCCAGTGCATGGCTTGGAATGGAACGTTCCCTCCGAGGACCCAGCCATGGCGCTTGAGCCGGTTTTCGCGCGTGGCTGCCAGGGAGACATCGTCCGCGCCCTGCAGGCGGTGCTGCTCAAGACGATGGTGCCAAAGGAAGGCGGGACCGGCACCGAGCCCGCACTTGTCGGCAAGGCCGACGGCGCGTTCGGCGCGGGCATGCAGCGGGCCATCGAGAGAGTTCAGGCAGCTCGTGGGAAGGTGGTCACTGGGGTGGTCGAGGCCGACACCTGGAAGCTGATCATGGGCGCGCAGCCCTGGCCTGACGAGTTCAGCCGCTTCGTGGGTGTCTGCAGCGGCGCCGAGGGCCACGGCTACACCGTCGCCACGGGCAACGAGGACGGTGCCGGGATGACTTGGGGGCTGATCGGCTTCGCCTTGGTTAGCTCCAATGCGGTGGGCAAGCTGCCCAAGTTGCTGCGCTCCATCTACCGGCAGCACAAGGCGCTGTTCGACGAAGCTTTCGGTGCGGAGCGTAGCGCGCAGCTCGTCAACGCACTGAAACTGGACCACGCCACGGAGCCGCAACTCGATCGCGAAAAGCTGCTGCAGTTCGCCATTCCCTTGTCGGCACCAGGGGGCAAGAGACTGCTCGATCCTTGGCAGGAGGCTTTTGCCAAGCTCGGTGGCGCAGCCAAGGTGCAGGCCATCCAGCGCGAACTGGCCGAGAACGACTTCTACAAGCCGGCGATGGTCGCAGCTGGGAAGTACGACGAGTTCGGCATGGCCTGCGAGCGCACGCGGCTGTTTTTCCTGGACGTCCACATCAACAACGGCTCTGTCAAATCCGAGGAGGATGCGCTTGCGCGCGAAGGTATCAAGAAGCTGATGCTCGAGCAGCCGCAGGCCCCCGTCGCGGCCAAGCTGTTGAAGATCCGCAATGCACTGATCGAGCTGCGGGCGCCGAAATACGAGCTCCTGATCCGGCGGCGCAAGTCGACGATTGCCTACGGCGTCGGCCTGGTGTCCAAGGGCATGTTCCTGCGTCTGGATGGCTGGGGCATCGACGTGTCGGAGCCGGGCGCTTCCGCACAGCCGCTGCCCTTGTCGCACGTGGGAGTCACCTTGGACCAGCAGGTGGGCGAATCCATCGCGCGTGCTGCGGCGGCGGCCAAGCTGGGTCTTGCGCCGGAGCCGGCTGCCTATTTCCTTGATCCGCAGCGGACCCAGGAAGGCTCTCCGGAGTGCTTCCCCGCCGACACCGGCATTCGCCTGGCCACCTCCTCCGGCGGGAGTGCGGTCGTCTTGCCCGGGCTGGCCACCGTCGGAGCGGCTGCAATCAACCCGAAAAAACAGGAGGTGTACGACGGCCTGCAGTTGCTTTTTCGTGGCAGGCCGGCCGTGCTGGCCATCAGCGGCCAGTACGTGCACTCCGCGCGCGCGTCCGGCAAAGGCGACGTCGTCGTGCTGCAACGGGCCAACAAGACTTGGGCCGGCCTAGCGCTAAAGGCCAACGATCAATTGCTCGTCATCCGGCAACGCGAGCGCCGGCACGACGCGCAGGAAAGCAGCCTCAACATCAGCGATGTGCGGCGCCACCTCGGATCCTGCCAGCTGCTGCTGCTTTATCTGAGTCTCGGTGTCCCCAATGAAAAGCAGCCGGGCAGCGGTCCGCGCTGGCGCCAGTGGTTGCGGCCCACAGGCGCCAACCCGATCGTGCTGGGATGGTTCGGGGCGATCTCGCCGCCGCGGGATGACACGCAGAAGTCGCTGGCCGATCAGGTCTTTGCGCAGCTGCAAGCGCTGGAGCCGGCGGCGGACTTCGCCACCCTGTGTGCGAAGTATGAGCAGCAGTTGATCCAGCTCTGGGGCGCGGCCTGCCACAACGCGTTTGCCAAGGGCCCGCAGCCGTATCTGTGGCACGCACAGATGCACCCGGGACCCGGTGTGGCGCTCAGCGGTGCGGCTGCCATCGACCGGGCCGGTCAGGCATGGGTCGCCAATCCGGACTTCGGTCAATCGGGCGAGCCGGCCATGAAGAAGGGGACGTGATGCCGACACGGCGCATTCGTGTGGACGGACAGCCCAACCAGTATGTCCTGGTCACCGGGGACACCTTGAAGCCTGTATGGAGCAGCGGTCCAGGCTCCAACCAGCGCACCCTGCGTCTGCAGGAATTCCACGAGGTGCTCGTGGTGCACGGGGAGGTCCGCTACCGCCTGCGATGTGATCCGACGGTGCCCGGGCACGTGCCGGTGCCACCGCATTTTTCGCCACTGGCGGAGATGACCGGTGTCTTCAGCAAGGAGGAGGCCGAGCCGGTTCTGGACAAGCACGGGTACCTCGAATTCATCCTGCACCTGTCCACGCCCTTGGCCCCCAAGGACGAAGGGGTCTGGGTGCGGCTCGGCCTGGAGCTCAAGGACGGAACGCTTGCTTTCCACCGAAAGCGCTGTGGGCTGCGCGTGGCGACCTACGACAGCGAACAGGAAAACTACAGCCCGCCGTGGCTCACCGAAGCAGAGGGACGCTGGACGCTCAAGCACCTGCCCCTGCCTGCCCTGGACAACACGCTTTTGTCCTTCACGCCAGGGAGTGGCCGCAGCATGACGGGAAACTTGCTGCACGTCGATCCGCAGCGGCGTGCCGGCGACACCAGCGAGGCGCGCCTGTCGCTGTACCTCGGAGCAGCGGGCGAGGGTGGCGTGCGGGACGTTCACACGGAGCTGGAGCTGTCCCCGGCTTTCACGCAGCGGGCGCCCGTGAGCGGGTACCCCTTGCGGCTGCACCACGAGGAGCGCGCCAGCGCACCCTTCGTGGCCAAGGCTGCGTTGCTGCAGTGCGAGCAGCACGCCAGGCGCAATGGCTGGAAGTTGCTGTGGCTGCGGGTTGCGGGAGCGCAGGATCCCAGCCACCCGGATGCGCTCACGCTGGAGTCCCTGACCGCGACCCTGCTGCAACAGCACGGCGGCGGGCTTGCAACCACCCGCTCGCGCAATCGCCTGAGCCTGCTGCCCACATGGATTCGCACCGTGCAGTCGGAGGAAACCGTGCTGCTGGAGTTCGACTTGCGCGCGGACGACCAGCAGCGGCTCACCACGACGCAGTTGCAGCGGGTGGGCTTCACCGACAGGGGCTGTGACCTGGAGCTGCATTGCG
>JAESGR010000284.1_pt1 | contig 57125 bp, 53 predicted proteins | sample 9269771 | NCBI WGS metagenome assembly JAESGR01 (sample SAMN15739572, study PRJNA653492) | algae metagenome | isolation source: Chroococcus sp. CMT-3BRIN-NPC107 and co-occurring heterotrophs from well... | place: USA: Clark Mountains Wilderness, California | collected 2010-04-18 | reverse complement strand
GGCGGCGCAGAAGTCGAACACGCTCTCGTCGAGGTCTGAACGCTGGCGGCGCGCCTGCGCGATCGCCCACGACAGGTCGCGCTGGTCGGCTTCCGTAAACCGGCCATTCCCGTCGAGATAGGTGCGATAGACCGGGAAGCAGGCAATGATCTCGCGAAGCGCTCGCTCCAGGATGTTCTGGGTGAAGTCAGCCGTGCGTCGGTTTTCTCGTGCGACCCTGGCGGCATCCCGCGCCAGCACCTTCAGCTCGCTCGCCATCTCCGTCTGCATGATCCGGATCTTGCAGCTGCGGACGACCTCGCCGAATGCCTGTCGGACACCGGCGAAGGCGGCGTAGGTCCGGTCGAAACTCTCCTCGGCTGCCGGATCGACCAGGACACCTGTCAGGAGATTCAGCACCTCGTAGCCCGTGGTGCCGTCGATCAGCCAATCGGCACGCAACGATTCGTGCTGTGACAGGATCTTCTCGACGACCAGGTAGAACGGCCGCCGCTCGCCCTCGAACGCCTGGCTGCGAAGGCGCTCGACATACTGCTTGGGGTCGAACAGGCCATCGATATGGTCGATCCGCAGCCCGTCCAGCACGTCCTCCCGCAGCAGCCGGAAAACGAGCTGGTGGGCGTGATCGAACAGGTCGGGCAGCTCGATGCGCATGCCCGCCAGCTCGTTGATGTTGAAGAAGCGCCGATAGTTGATGTCGTCCCCAGCCACGCGAAAATGGGCGACGCGCCAGTGCTGGTCCTGGATCAACCGATCCAGCGCGTCCCAGCTCTCGGCCTCGCCTGCGCGTCCGTTCAGCCGCGAGACCGCGCTGTGGATGGCTACGCGCGCTTCGGTACTTTCGCGGGCCAGCGCAGCCAGTTCCTGCTGCAGCACGCCGGCGCGGCGGGCCACCTGCGGCCGCCAGGCCGTGGCGTAGGTGAATGCATCTCCGAGCCGCTCCAGCTCGGGATGATCGGTCGAGAGGATCCGACCATAGTGGAGTGGGCAGATCGGGAGCTGATGGGTGTCATAGGCCCAGACCGCGAAGCTGCCGGCCTCCTCGTCGAACTTGAGGACCAGCTTCCCCGATTCCAGCTCGGCGCCATACTGATCGCCCAGGAACGGCACCAGCAGCTTGTCCTGGAGATAATCCTGGTTCGGGTTCCAATCGATATCGAACCAGCCCGCATATTCGGAGTCCGCGCCCCAGGCGAGCACGTCCAGCCAGAACGGATTCCGCGAGCCGCCGACCCCCATATGGTTCGGCACGAAGTCCAGGATCTGACGCAGCCCGTTGTCGCGGAACGCCGCGCACATCCGTTCGAACGCTGCGTCGTCACCGAGTTCGGGATTGAGCCGGTTCTGGTCGACGATGTCGTAGCCGTGCGTGCTGCCGCGCCGAGCCATCAGGTAGGGCGAAGCATAGACATGGCTGACGCCGAGCCTGGCCAGATAGGGCGCGATGCGGGCGGCGGCGTCGAAGCCGAAGTCCTTGTGGAACTGCAGTCGATAAGTGGAGCCAGGAGTCATCGGCGCAGAGCTTTCGTAACCTACCAGGAGATCGACCTGATCTGGTCAGGATGCCTCCACTGCCGGGGGTTTCGGTAGTGGATGGCGAGGCCCGGCCGCGACCGCAGCCCCCAAAGCAGCAGGCGGCCGCACGGCATCCGGTTCCGCCGCCGCCACCTGTTGCTGTCAAATTCTTCGACGTGCCGGGCACGAGGCAGGCGCGACGGCGGACCGTGCGCCCATCTCATGTCATGCCGCATCCAGCTGCAGCGCCAGCAGGAGCAATGATCGACCCGTCACAGCGTAGACATCGCCAGTGGAGAAGGGTGGCGCGTCGGGGAGTTCCGTCAGGTTCGTGTCGATCAGGAGCTTCCATCTGTCGCCACCCGCGCAGACAGGCAGGGTGAACTCTACCAGGTCGTGGTGACCGTTCAGCACGATGAGCAGTGACACGTCCTCGCCCCGCTTCTTCAGCCCGGTCGCACGCGCCCTGCCGTCCACCATCATGCCGAAGCACTTGGTGTTACCGTCCCCCCAGTCCTCGTCCTGCATCTCCGAGCCGTTGGCGTTGATCCAGGTGACGTCCTTGACGTCCAGGTCCTCGTCGTAATGACCGGTCAGGAAACGGTTCCGGCGCAGGATGGGATAGCTGCGACGCAGGGACGTCAACTTCCTGGTGAACTCGATCAACGTCTTGCCGCGCTCGTCGATCTCCCAGTTCAGCCAGCTGATCTCGTTGTCCTGACAGTAGGCATTGTTGTTGCCCTGCTGCGTCCGGGCGAACTCGTCGCCGGCGAGCAGCATCGGCGTGCCCTGCGACAGGAGGAGCGTCGCCAGCATGTTGCGCATCTGGCGGTTGCGCAGCTCGTTGATCTCCGGATCGTCGGTAGGCCCCTCGGCACCGCAGTTCCATGAGCGGTTGTGGTCGTGGCCGTCCTGGTTGTCCTCGCCGTTCGCCTCGTTGTGCTTCTCGTTGTAGGACACGAGATCCGCGAGCGTGAAGCCGTCGTGGGCGGTGATGAAGTTCACCGACGACCATGGCCGGCGTCCCTCATGGTTGAATATATCGCCGGATCCGCTCAGCCGCGGCGCCAGCTCGGTCGCGTTCGCCTCACCGCGCCAGAAGTCGCGGACCGTATCCCGAAACTGATCGTTCCACTCGGCCCAGCCGGGCGGGAAGCCGCCCACCTGGTAGCCACCGGGTCCGCAGTCCCAGGGCTCGGCAATGAGCTTCACGGTCGTCAGGACCGGATCCTGGCTGCAGGCGCGCAGGAAGCCGCTTTGCTGGTCGAACCCGCCGGGCTCCCGGGCGAGAATCGTGCCCAGGTCGAAGCGGAAGCCGTCGACATGCATCTCCTGCACCCAGTAGCGCAGGCTATCCATCACCATCTGCAGCACGCGGGCGTTGCTCAGATTGACGGTGTTTCCGGTCCCGGTGTCGTTGATATAGTAGCGCGGCTGGTCCGGCAGCAGTCGATAGTAGCTGGCGTTATCGATGCCCTTGAATGAAAGCGTCGGCCCCTTCTCGTTGCCTTCCGCCGTATGGTTGTAGACGACGTCGAGGATCACCTCGAGGCCCGCCTCGTGGAAGCGAGCCACCATCTCCTTGAACTCGCGCAGGCTCTGCTCGACCTCGAACGAATAGCGCGGATCGGGCGCAAAGAAGCCGATGCTGCTGTAGCCCCAGTAGTTCCGCAGCCCCTTGTCGGTCAGGTGGCTGTCGTCCAGGAAGGTATGGATTGGCAGCAGTTCGACCGAGGTGACGCCCAGCGACCGGATGTATTCGAGGACCTTCCGGGTAAAGCCCGTGTAGGTGCCACGCTGCTTGGCCGGGACGTCCGGATGAAGCTGCGTGAAGCCGCGGACATGGGTCTCATAGATGACCGTCCGGTCCCAGGGCACGTACTGGCGCTCGGGCTCGCCCTTCCAGTCGAAGTTGGGATCGACCACCACGCATTTGGGAACGAAGGGCGCGCTGTCGCGCTCGTCGAAGGTCAGGTCGTCCCCGGTCTCCATCTGGTAGCCGAAGCAGGCAGGATCCCAGGTCAGCTTCCCTGCATGGGCACGCGCATACGGGTCCAGCAGCAGCTTGTTCGGGTTGAACCGGTGGCCTGCTTCCGGCTCATAGGGCCCGTGCACCCGATAGCCGTAGAAGTCGCCAGGACGCACGTCCGGCAGGTAGCCATGGAAGATCTGGTCCGTGTACTCCGGCAGTTCGACCCGCTCGATCTCCTTCTTGCCCGCTCCATCGAACAGGCATAGCTCCACCTTGGTCGCATGCGCCGAGAACAGGGAGAAATTCACTCCCTTGCCGTCCCAGGTGGCACCCTTGGGAAAAGGAAGACCCTCTCTGATCCTGGCGCCACTGCTCAATGTCGTTCCCCCTCCGCGCGTCAGCCGCTCGCCTGTCGACACCACGTCGCTGCCCCTGCCTAGCAGCGGTCGGAGACGGTGCTGCCACAAAGAATTGGGGGGTGATGGTGCCGCTGGCGGCGCGCGGTCTGAACCTGTTCCGGCTTCAGCGGTTCCCGGATCGTCGAGGTGTTACCTGCTGTTGCGCGGCAAATCCTCCTTGAAGTGGTGCGGCTCAAAGCCCACTCGATCAGGAGAGGTGGAAGCCGGACGGACAGCGAGCTGGAACGAGCACACGACATGGATCCTTATCAGATACTGGGTGTCGCGAAAGACGCCTCGGCAGGCGACATCCGGGTGGCTTATCGCAAACTGGCCAAGGAACTTCATCCTGACTTGAACCCAGGCAACAAGCAGGCCGAGGAGCGCTTCAAGGAAGTGTCGGCAGCGTATGACCTCCTGAGCGATGCGGAGAAGCGCAGCCGCTTTGACCGAGGCGAGATCGATGCCACCGGTGCCGAGCGTCCTCAACAACGCTCCTACCGCCACTATGCGGACGCGGGCGAAGGCGGCCGCTATAGTTCATCGGCTAGCTTTGATGACATTGAGGGCCTTTCTGACGTGTTCGCCGACCTGTTCGGCCGCTCCGGTCGGGCTGGCTTTCGGGCGCGAGGACGTGACGCGCACTACCGGCTGGACGTGGACTTTCTGGATGCCGTCAACGGTGCCAAGCGGCGCATCACCCTGCCGGACGGGCAGGTGCTGGACGTGACCATTCCGGCTGGCATGAGAGATGGAGGCATTCTCCGCCTGTCGGGCAAAGGCGGACCCGGCATCGGTGGCGAGCCGGCCGGCGACGCCCTGGTCGAGGTCCATGTCGGCAGCCATCCGTACTTCAAGCAGGAGGGCGACGACATCGTGATGGAGTTGCCGATCTCGATGGACGAAGCCCTGCTGGGAGCGAAGGTGGAGGTCCCGACGATCAGCGGCCGCGTCAACATGAGCATCCCAAGGGGGGCTAGCACAGGGGACACGCTGCGGCTGAAGGGCAAGGGCGTGAAGCCGGCCGGCTCGCCCCCGGGCGATCAACGCGTCATTCTCAAGGTGGTCATGCCCAAGCAGGTCGATGACGACCTCGCCGCATTCATGGAGAAATGGCGGGCGCAGCACCGGTACGATCCACGGGCCGAACTCAGGAGAGGCACATGAGGCTCACCGAACAGGATGTCGTTGCCGAAGTTCGCGAAGTGAGCATCGTGCAACTGCGGATCTGGGTCGAGCGCGGCTGGGTCTCGCCGTCACCCGACCTGAACGGTCCGACGTTCGACGAGGTCGACCTTGCCCGGATACGGCTCGTCCACCAGCTTCGTGACCAGCTTGAGATCGACGAAGACGCGCTGCCGGTCGTCCTCTCCCTCGTCGACCAGCTCTACGGCGTACGTCAGGACCTGCGGGCATTGGTGCAGGCCGTGGATCACGAGCCGGACGAGGTACGGCAGCGAATTCGAGCAAACTACATGGCCGCGCTCAGGCGGTGAACGAGGAAGGGCTACGCCCATGGGACAGCTGGTGGACGGCATCTGGAAGGATCAGTGGTACGACACCGAGAAGACCAGTGGCCGGTTCCAGCGGGAGAATGCGTCGTTCCGCAACTGGGTGACGGCCGACGGTTCGGCTGGACCCAGCGGCAAACGCGGCTTTCCGGCCGAGCCCGGGCGCTACCACCTCTACGTATCCTATGCCTGTCCGTGGGCGCACCGGACTCTCATCATGCGGTCGCTCAAGGGCCTGGAGAGCATGATTGGCCTCTCGGTCGTGCATTGGCGGATGGCCGAGCAGGGATGGACCTTCGAGGATGGGCCGGGCGTCGTGCCCGACCCGCTCATCGGTGCCCGTTACCTCCACGAGATCTACACGCATGCCGAACCCGGCTTCACCGGACGCGTGACCGTGCCGGTCCTCTGGGACAAGCAGGCGCAGACCATCGTGAGCAACGAGTCGTCAGAGATCATCCGGATGTTCAACAGCGCCTTCGACGGCGTGGATGCGAAGCCCGGCGACTACTACCCAGACGATCTGGCCACCGAAATCGAGGCCTTGAACGAGCGGATCTACAAGACGCTCAACAACGGTGTGTATCGCGCAGGCTTCGCGACACGTCAGGAGGCCTACGAGGAAGCCGTGGGGCCATTGTTCGACACCCTCGACTGGCTGGAAGAACGGCTGTCATCCAGGCGCTTTCTCTGCGGCGAACGTCTCACCGAAGCGGATATCCGCCTGTTCCCGACCCTGTACCGGTTCGACGCCGTCTATGTCGGCCACTTCAAGTGCAACCGTCGCCGGCTCGTCGATTATCCCTGCCTTTGGGCCTACACACGCCGCCTCTACCAGACGGAAGCCGTCCGGCGCACGACCAACCTGATGCATGCGAAAAGGCACTATTACGAGAGTCACCGTACGATCAATCCGACCGGAATCGTGCCGGTCGGGCCGGATATCGACTTCGATGCCCCAGTCGATGGCTCAGCCTGACCGGATCGGCAGCCGCACCTCGATCCGGGATCCTAGTTTGCTGGTGAACGCGATGCGGCCGCCATGCCGCTCGGCGACGCGCTTGACGATCGCAAGACCGAGCCCTGCGCCGGGCGACGACGGATCCGCCTTACGGAAGCGCTCGAAGGCGCCTTCGCCCAGCTCAGGCGGTATCCCCTGTCCCTCGTCGGTGACGGCGAGCACTGCCGTATGTTCATCCGCGTGCGCTTCGAGCACGACCTTGCCTTGGCCGTGATCGAGAGCATTCTCCACGAGGTTCCGTACCATGTCGTGCAACTCGTCCTCGTGGCCCAGCACCGTCACGGGCTCGGGCGCCTCGACCTCGATCGCCCGCGAACGCGCTTCGGCAAGCGGCAGTAGCTGTGACGCGACCTGGCGCGCCAAGCGAGAGAGGTTGACCATCGCCGGCGGGTTACCGTTCCGGATCGCATCGGGACTGTCCCGGCGCGCCAGCACGAGCATCTGCTGCACGAGGCGGCGCAGATGGCCGAGATCGCGATCGATCGACGCCCAGTCCATGGGCTCGCCGAGGCGGCTCCGCTGGAGACGTATCGTCAAGGCCGCAAGCGGCGTGCGGAGCTCATGGGCGGCATCGGCGGTCAGCCGTCGCACGGTGTCGTAAGCACTTGCCAGACGTGCCAAGGCCCCGTTGGTCGCATCGACCAGCGGCCGCACCTCGCTCGGCAGGCCGTGAACCGGGATGCGGGCAGCCGGCGCATCAGGGCTGATGCGGCTAGCAACGTCGGAAGCCCTGACGATCGGCCGCAGGCTCCAGCCGACGACCAGCCAGATCGCCACGACGGAGAGCAGCGCGAAAGGAATCATCGTGTAGAGAATGAACTCCACCGCCTCCTCGCTCAGTGCCTCCAACAGTCCGGGAGAGGTCAGATCGGTGCGGGCCACCTGCAACAGACGCCCTCCTTCAACCTCGACCGTAAGAAAGCCGACATCCTTCTCACCCAGGCGGCCGCGCTGGATCTGGCCGAGCGGCAGTCCGAACGGTGGCGGCAGCGGCGCGACGAGGTTGGTTGAATGGTCGAGAATCCTGCCATCGCTGCGATATAGACTGAAGAAGATCTGCGAGTCGGGGCGCGCGTAAGCTGCATCCCATTCCGGCGGCAGATCCGCCACTGACGTGGTGTCGTTTTGAAGGAGTTGAGCCGCGATATCGGCCTGATGCCGCAGCGCATTGCTGAGGAGCTCGTCGCGGAGTTCCTGCAGCTCGATCCAATAGAAGATCGAGGCGCCGCCGAGGCCCAGGAAGAACGCGAAGAGCAGGACCAGCACGAGCCGACGTCGCAGCCCGTAAGTCGTCATGCCCGCTCCTCGGCAACGAGGCGGTAGCCGATCCCGCGCCTGGTCTCGATCCGGGCTGTCGACCCGCTGTTCTCCAGCTTCCTGCGCAGGCGAGAGACGAGTGCTTCCAGCGCGTTCGGCGTCACCGGCTCGTCGAGGCCGTAGATCCGTTCTTCCAGCGCGTCACGCACGACCAGCCGCCCGCCTGCGCGCAAGAGTTGCTCGAGCAGGGAGAACTCCCGCCGATGCAAATCGAGCGGCCTGCCGTCAACGGCGGCAGTCCGTGCCACCGTGTCGATCTCCAGCCCGCCACTGCGAAGAAGGTCCTCCGCACGCTCACCTGGCCTACGCAGCACGGCCCGCAGGCGCGCTTCGAGCTCCAGCAGGTCGAAGGGCTTGACCAGATAGTCGTCCGCGCCGGCGTCCAGCCCCCGGATCCGATCGGGGAGGGCGTCGCGTGCGCTTGCGATCAGGGCAGGCAGCCGCCGGCGCGTGCGCGCACGGATTTCGGCCAGCAGGTCCATCCCGTCCATGTCCGGCAGGCCCAGGTCGAGGATGACCGCGTCATAGGAGGCCACCGCCACCGCAGCCAGCGCATCTCGAGCGTTGGCGAACGCGTCCACGACGAAGCCGCGCGAGGCGAGATGACCTGCCGTGACATCACGCAGTGTGGGGTGGTCTTCGATGAGAAGGATCCGCATGCAGGGGCATCGCATACTCTGGATGGAGGCAAGCCCTCATTGCACACCGTCAGGTTCCCGTCAGCAGGTGGGCGCATCAAGCGCACATCGTTCACCTCGCGGATCGCGACAGCCCATGATCGGCGCCCTCGTTACAGGTCGGGGTCGAACCGTCCTTTCCCGACATGTAGATTCGGCTGCGGGTCGCCTGCTGCTGACATTGCTGGGTATCTTCCTCCTCCTCTCGGCGATCACCCGCATCGGACTGGCGCTATGGGTTTCCGTTGCCGGTGAGCCCGGCCATGTCGGCCAGTTGCTTGCCGCGCTGTTCTCGGGCCTGCCGATCGATCTTGCGACCGCCTGCTGGTTCCTCCTCCCGTTCTTCATGCTCTTCGTCCTGTTGCAGGGGTTGTTCCGCCGGCGATGGGCCGCCGGGGTGGCCCACCTGTTCACCTATGTCTCGCTGACCACCCTGCTCTTCATGTCAGTCGCAGAGTTCTTCTTCTGGAACGAGTTCGACAGCCGCTTTAACGGGATCGCCGTGAACTACCTGATCTTCCCCAGGGAAGTGATCGGCAATATCGGCGAAAGCTTCAACCTGTCCCTCTACTTGCCGATGGTGATGCTTGCCGGAGCAGGGCTGTACCTTCTGGCCAAACCTGCCTTGGTCCGGGCAGTCCTGGCGCCGCTGCCGTGGCAGGAGCGGCTGGTGCTGATCACCGCCGCGGCGGTTGCATTGCTGGCGGCCATCCCGGTGCTGCGGCATGGGCCGGTGGCGATCGGGGATGACCGTGAAGTGGCTGAGATTGCCGACAACGGCCTGCGCAGCCTCTTCGCGGCCTTCCTGACCAACGACACCGACTATGACGGGTTGCATGCCACCATCGACGACCGCACAGCCGTCGCGACCGTCCGTGCCGATGTGGCGCAGGATAATACGAGCTTCGTGGCGAGCGGCGGGTCGGATCTCGGCGGTGGCCGCAGCCTTTGGCGCCATGTCGACAACGGTGGGCAGCCGAAGAAGCTGAACATCGTGCTGGTCATCGAGGAGAGCTTCGGCAGCACCTATCTGGACAGCCTGGACAACAGCCGGCCCTATGCCGTCTCGCCGGAGCTGACCAGACTAGCCGATGACGGCCTCCTGTTCACCAACGTCTATGCCACGGGCGACCGCACGGTGCGCGGGCTGGAGGCTCTGCTGACCAGCTTCACGCCCATACCAGGCATCTCGACCGTGCGCCGAGCCGGATCGGAAGGCATGAACTCGCTGGCCTTCCTCTTGAAGAAGAACGGCTACCAGACGGCCTTCCTATACGGAGGTGCTTCAACGTTCGACAACATGGGCCATTTCTGGTCGACGACCGGCTTTGACCAAGTCTGGGACCAGGGCGACATCGAGAAGCAGGACTTTTCGACGATCTGGGGCGTGGCGGACGAGTTCCTGTTCACCGAAGCGATCAAGCGGCTGGATGCGGCTACGACCGCGGGTGCGCCCATGTTCTTGTCCATGCTGACTGTGTCCAACCACCGGCCGTACACGTTCCCTCAGACCCATGTGCAGGTCGATCCTGCGATGGGCGACAAGGAGAACTCGGCCCACTACGCCGCCTGGGCATTCACCGATTTCCTTGAACGATCCAAGTCCAGGCCCTGGTTCAAGGAGACGGTGTTCGTGTTCGTCGGCGACCATGGACCGAGGGTCGCCGGTGCCGCCCAGGTGCCAGTGGAGCGGTTCCGGGTGCCCCTGCTCTTCTACTCGCCCGGCCATATCAAGCCAGGCCGCAACGCCACCCTCGGCTCCAGCATGGACATGGCACCCACCCTTCTGGGTCTGCTAGGCTGGAGCTATGACAGCCCGTTCTTCGGCCTGGACCTGAGACGCGTCCCGGATGGGCAAGGCAGAGTAGCGATGGCGCACAACTATTCGGTCGCCTACGGGCGGAACGGCAAGGTGGTGGTGCTTGGTCCAAAGCGCGATCTGACGTCCTACCGGATGGAGCCAGGTCCTCACCCGCTCGTGCCGGACGCAGCGGTCGATGCCGACCTCAGCCGCCATGCCATCTCCGCCACCCAGACCGCGCACCGCATGTTCTATGGTCACCAGTACCACGGAGCGTGGCAGTGACCCTGGCTGACATTCAACTGCCGGCTCGTCCCCTGGCAGAACAGTGGCTGGGGCAGGTACTGCCGGCGCTGGCACTGGCGATGGCCCTGCTGCTGAGTCAGACCGGGCTGGACATGTCGGTACAACGCTGGTTCTGGCTTGGTCCGGCGTCCGGCTGGATGATCGACGCGACCTCAGCCATTCCGCGCGCCCTGTTCTACAGCGGCCCAAAAATCCTGCTTGCTGTCGCAGGTACTGCAGCCCTTGTCGTTGCGGTGGCTGGCTTCTGGATGCCGGGTCTGCGCCGGCTGCAGCGCGAACTCGCCCTTGTCTGCCTCGCCCTGGCCTTGGTCCCGACGGTGGCCAGCAAGCTGAAGGCGGTCACCGACGTCTACTGCCCCAGCCAGACCGACGCCTTTGGCGGGCGCTATGTTCATGTGCCACCGTTTCATGTGCATCCGGAAGCGGAGCGCCAGCCGGGTCGTTGCTTTCCGGCCGGGCATGCCTCGGGTGGCTTTGCTCTGCTGGCCCTCGCATTCGTCAGTCGCCGCATCTGGTATAGACTTGCCGGCGTAGCCGCCGGCTTGGGCACGGGCGGAGCGATGGGTGCCTACCAGATGGCGAAGGGCGCCCACTTCTTGAGCCATACGCTCACGACCGCCGCCCTGGCATGGCTTTTGGTGTCGCTGCTGGCAGTCTGGATGCGCCTGCCCCGCCGGACCATGGAAGAGCCCGCATGCCGCTGACGGCATCAGGCACCATCAAGGGTGTCCGCCGCATCCTGATCATCCATAACCCGACGGCTGGCCGACGGCGGAGGGAGCGTGTGCAGGCGCTTGTCCAGCTGCTCCGGCAGGCTGGCATGGAGGTTGCCACCGCCGAGACAGAAGCCGCCGGCGATGCGCAGCGGTTTGCGGCCAGCGCTTCTGGGACCGGGGCACCGCCGGACGTGATCGTGGCTGCCGGTGGCGATGGCACCGTGAACGAGATCGCCAACGGCCTGCTTGGCAGCACCATCCCCCTGGCCATCATGCCGCTGGGCACCGTCAACGTGCTGTTCCGGGAACTTGGCCTGGACCATTCGGTCGAGCGGGTCGCGCAGGCGATCGTGGCAGGCCGGACGGCGCTGGTCTGGCCGGGCATGGCCAATGGCCGCGCCCTTTTGCTGATGACGGGTGTCGGGTTGGATGCAGCGATTGTTGCGGCCGTGTCGCCTTCCCTCAAGCGCCGCTTTGGAAAGCTTGCCTATATATGGGCAGCGGCCAAGCTGTGGTGGCGCTGGCAGCCGGGGCACCGCGTCCTTCGCACGAACGGCGCCGAGCATCATGCCGCATTCTTCATTGCTGCCCGCTGCCGCCTCTATGGGGGCTCCTATGTCAGCGCCGCGACGGCCCGGCTGGATGAGCCACACCTCCATCTCGTGCTGTTCGAGCGAGACGGCCGGCTGGCCGCCCTCGGCTACGCTCTGGCCCTGCTGATCGGCCAACTGCACAGGTGGCCCGGCGTTCGTATATGCGGACGGCGCGTACGGAGGTGATGGAGGCGCACCCCCTCCAACTGGACGGCGACGCGCTGGCACCCTCTCCACTGCAGTTGACGATCGCGGAGCACCCGCTGCGACTCGTTTGCGGCGGCTGCTAGGCCCGTCCATGCCATTTTTGGCTAGCTGCGTGGTGTAATTCCAGCTGATCCCGATGGCCAGCACTGCCCAGGCGAGATAGTGCTTGGCGCTCCCTTCGGGGGGCGAAGAACGGCAACGAGGCGTCGATGCCCTGGCAAGAATGGCTGGTGTGGGCCGTTTCAATCATTCCCATCCTCCTTACTCTCTTGCCGCTATGGCGCACGCCGAAGTGGTGGGTGCGGATCTGGGACTATCCCCGCCTGCAGATCTCGTTCGTGCTGGCCGGCGTGGCGCTGATCGAACTGCTGTCGCTGGAGGTCGCGACAGACAGTGTCGTGTTGTTGATCGTTACGCTCGGCTGCCTCGCCTGGCAGGTCTCACGGATCTGGCGCTACACGCTGATCTCGCCGAAGCAGGTTCTTCAGGCCGAACAGGCCGATCTCCCGAACTCCATCTGCGTGCTGATCGCCAACGTGCTGCAGAGCAATCGGAAGTACGAGGGCCTGCTGGCCCAGATCGAGGCGAAGGATCCCGACATCGTCCTGACCGTGGAAACGGACAGGTGGTGGATGGAGCGTCTCTTGCCGTTGAAGGAGCGCTACCCGTTCACGGTGCTGCATCCACTCGACAACACCTACGGCATGCTGCTATTCTCGAGGCTTGAGCTATCCGCCATCAAGCTGCAGGACCGGGTGACACCGGAGATTCCCTCGATCTTCGCGCGGGTGAGGATGCGCTCCGGCAAGACCATCGACCTGTTCTGCGTCCATCCTGAGCCGCCCCAGATCGACAACGACGTCGAGGAGCGGGACGCGGAACTGCTGTTGGTGGCCAAGGAGGTCGCACGCAGCAAGAGACCAGCCATCGTGTGCGGCGACCTGAACGACGTGGCTTGGTCGCACACGACCAAGCTATTTCAGCGGATCAGCGGCCTTCTCGACCCGCGGGTGGGCCGCGGGATCTATCCGACCTTCCATGCCGGCCACTGGTTCGCACGCTGGCCGCTCGACCATGTCTTCCATCATCCGAGCTTCCGGCTTCGGAACCTCCAGGTGCTGGACAATTTCGGCTCCGATCATTTCCCGGTGTTGGTCAGCCTGCACCAGGACCCGACGGCGGTATGGGAACAGGAGGCACCCCTGCCCGAGCCCGAGGATCGGGTAGAGGCCGAGCAGAAGATCATCGAGGGGCGCGCTGCCGCTGCGGAGGCCGAGATACCCGCCCACTCCCGTGGCGAAACAGGTGCCTGAGCGCCCGTCGCCGGATCAGCCGGGCTTGTAGATCCGGCCGAACATGCCTCGTCGCCGAAATGCTCCGGCTGGACTTCTGTCCAGCCGCCGAACACCGCCAGGAGTGCCGACGCCTCACGACGGCTCATCCTCACTCCACTCTCCATCGATCGGGTTTGTCGTTTCTGCGCCAGCATCAGCACGTGCAGCGGCGACCAGCAGCGCCTTCATTCAAGCTGCAAAAATGACTTGGCTCGTCAGGAACACTGGATTCATGAGCTGACATCGCCAACATGTATTCCCGTCTCAATCGACCGATAAAATAGCATTGGTGTGCTGGTGCGAATCCTGGCATCGGTCATCATGGTCGGACCGAGAGAACTGCAGGCGCCGACATCCTGGCCTGCGATGGATTCAGCGTGCTTACGAACAAGGGCAAATATGGCCTGAAGGCCATGGTCCATCTGGCGACCGTGCCGGAAGGACGTTCGGTGCAGGCGGCGGAAATCGCTGAGGCCAACGGCATTCCCAAGGCATTCCTGGACACCATCCTGCTTGAGTTGCGCAAAGCCGGGTTCGTTCGCAGCAAGAAGGGTCCGGGCGGAGGCTTCACCCTCGCGCGCCCTCCCTCGGAGATCCGGATGGGGTACGTGGTACGCACCCTGGACGGACCTATCGCCCCCTTGCCCTGCGCACGCCGCAAGACTGCCCAGCCATGCGACGACTGCCAGAACGCCGACCACTGCTCCGTTCGGATCCTGATGCAGGATGTACGTGACGCCATGGCCGACGTGCTCGACCGCACCACGCTCGAGCAGATGCGCGACCGGGCAGCCTCGGGCATCGATGTGGGGGACTACGTCATCTGACCGGATGAGAGCGGCCGCTCTCCGTAGGGTGAACCTTCAATATGACTGGAACCAGGCCTAGCGATGATCGCCTCGCCCAGGAGGTGGTCGTCGCAAGTTAGCGTCCGTTAGCTCCTGACGCTTTTGCCACTATCTGCATCCTGGGCTGCGGATGGGGTGACTGATGGCGTGCGCGCTGAATGATCCGCAGTGGGCGGTGCTGGCGCCGCTGACCGAGACCTGCCGCCCGCACCACAAGACCCAGCACCACGACCTGCGTCGGACCGTCCTGGCGATCATCTGGCGCTGCCAGAACGGTGCCAAGTGGCGCAGCCTGCCGGCGGAGTTCGGCCCCCGTTCAGGTCTGCTGACCTGAACACCCATGGTGATGGATGATCCGTCTGCTGACGGATCATGGTGGATGGCGGCGCAGACCTTCATCCGCCCTCGGCAGCCTGCCGGCCATGGCGCAGGAAACGAGGCGTGCAGCTTGGCATGGCCTTCCTGGACGACAGCAACATCCAAGCTCGCTGACAAGTGGCCGGCGCTGCTCAGAAAGCAGCGGCGGAGCCCGACGTCCTGCGGGTGAGGCGCTTGGTCGATCTCGTGGTGGCCCTGTCGGCTTTGCCGACATCCCGGCGGGGGATCGGGCTTCAGCCCGATGGCACCAAGGCCTGCGTGATCGCTGGCGCCTCCGGCCGTGCCGTCGCCTTCAGCCTGGCGCCAGGACAAGCCCACGAACTGCCCCAAGCCAGAGGTCTGCTCGCCCGTCTGCCGGGTATACCACGCTGGGTTGTCGCTGATTGTGGCTATACCAGCCATGCCTTTCGGGAGCACATCTGGAACCTGGGCAGCCGGCCGGTGATCCCGCCGCAACGGCACGAGGCGCCGGTCGCCCCGCCTGGATCCATTACAACCGCCATTGCGTGCAGCGCCGCTGGGCCAGGCTCAAGGCGTGGCGCACCGTCGCCACCCGCTACGAGAAGATAGCCAACTCCTTCATGGGCATCCCTCCCGTGCCTTGCAGCCGCCCTCGACTGGCTCAGGAACTGACGGAGCCTAGACGATGGCCGTCTGGGCCGCAGGCCTTGCCGGGCGCAGCGTCGCAACGAAGGCAGCACCACCCAGGGACGAATCTTCCACGTGCATGCTGCCGCCGAACGCCTCGATGATCTGACGGCTGATCGACAGCCCGAGCCCGGTGCCCTCCGGCTTATCGGTCATGCCGTCGCTCAGCTGGACGAATTTGCCGAAGATAGCTTCCCGCTCTTCCAGCGGCACGCCCGGTCCGTCATCCTCGACCCGCAGCCGGACGCTGTCGCCATCCTGCTCCATCGACAGGTGGACGTGGCCGCTGTCGGCGTTGACGAACTTGCAGGCGTTGCTGATCAGATTCAGTATGACCTGCTGGAGGCGGTCTGGATCCGCATGGACCAGGACATCCTGGTCGCCGAGCGACATGGTCAGCTTGGCGTCACGTTCGCGTAGCAGCGGCTGCACGGCGCTCGCGGCGTCCTTCACAATCGTCGACAACGACACCGGCATGATGCGCCAGCGCATGCGCCCTGCCTCGATCTTGGACAGGTCCAGGATGTCATTGATCAGCCGTGTGAGCCGCTCGGATTCACGGGTCACGATGCCCATGAAGTTCTCCCGCTCCTCCTCGGTCAGGTCTGGATTGTCGCGCACGATCTCGGAGAAGGCGCGGATGGAGGTCAGCGGCGTGCGCAGTTCGTGGCTTACCGTCGCCATGAAGTCGTCCTTCATCTGGTCGAGCTCACGCAAGCGGTCGTTGGCGTTGCGCAGATCGGCTGTCGCGCGCTCCAGCTCGGCTGACTTGCGTTCCAGTTCGCGCGAGTAGCGGATCAGCTGGGACGTCTCGTCCAGGATCTCCATGACGCTCTGGGAGCCGATCAGCTCCCCCTTCACCATCGAACCGATCAGCGCCCTGGCCGACGCCGATCCCACCGCCCGTGCCAGCTGGCGCTCGGCCGTCTGCACAAGCCTCGCATCCGCCCGGCTATCCAGCAGCAGGCTGCCGGGGTGCAGGCGCTGCTGATCGGCTGCGAACAGCACGCTGGTCCGCTCATGGCCGATGAATCGCTGCAGCAGGCCAACCAGATCCCTGACCCTGACCTCGCCTCGCCACATCCGGGTGGCATCCGCACGTGACCATACATCGACGAACAGCTCCGCCTGCGTACGGTCGAGGCCGGTGGAGTGCGTGAGCAGCGATCCCAGGACCAGCCCCAGCACGTTGAGCAGAAGCGACCACAAGGTCGCATGGGCGACAGGATGAAGCCCGTCGACAGCGAAGAGCGCGTAGGGGCGCAACAGTTCGATGCCCCAGGGCCCGACCGCAAGGAATCCAGGGTCCAGCATTCCCGAGACGGCGAAGGTCGGCAGCAACAGGGTATAGATCCAGGTGCCGAAGCCCAGCAGCAGCCCGACCAACGCGCCGCGGCGGTTGGCGTCGCGCCAGTACATGCCCAACAGGATCGGGGGCCCGAATTGCGCCGCTGCGACCAGACTGATCATGCCGAGGTCGGCCAGGCCATGATCCTTGCCAACAAGGCGGAAGAATACGTAACCGAGCGTCGTGATCAGCACGATCGTGATCCGCCGCGTGGCCAGGACCAGCCTCGTCGGATCCTGCGGCGAACGGACGTGAAGCCGCCCCGTGCGCAACAGGATCGGTACGACCAAGTCGTTGCTCACCATGGTGGCAAGGGCCAGCGTCTCGACGACGACCATGGCCGCAGCAGCCGACAGGCCGCCCAGAAAGACGGCGATCGCCAGCCCGTGCGCACCCGCCAGCAGGGGCAGATGAAGGATTGCCAAGTCGCCGTCGGAGATGCCCTGCAGCCGGCTGGCCAGGGCCAGCGGGAGCACGAACAGGCCGGCTAGGAGGAGGTAGGCCGGGAATGCCCATGAGGCGCGGGCAAGGTGGATCGGATCCTTGTTTTCGATCACGCTGACCTGAAACTGCCGGGGCAGAAACAGGAAAGCGAGCCCGGCCGACAGCATCATCAACAGCCAGTCTGCTCCCGTAGAGCCCGTCCCGTCGAACGTCAGCAGGTCCGCGAGACCGGCATCGGTTGCCTGCCTGAACAGGCTCGAAGGGCTCTGGTAGATGCCCCAGACGACGAAACAACCGACGGCGAGAAGGATCAGCAGCTTCACCAGGCTCTCGAAGGCGATGGCCAGCATCAGGCCCTGGTGCCGCTCGGTCGCGTCGAGCTGGCGGGTGCCGAACAGGATGCTCAGGAATGCCAAGCTGATCGCGACATAGAGTGCCGTATCCTGCGCAATGCCCGAGATTCCCGCGCCTGCCTTGCTGCTCACCAGGAGGTCGAGCGACATCGCCACGGCTTTCAGCTGCGTGGCTACCGAGGGCATGAGGCCTACCAGGGCGACGATCGTAGCCAGTCCCCCCAGGCGGGAGCTCTTACCGTACCGCGCCGCCAGGAAGTCGGCGATCGACGTGATGCCGTAGGCTTTCGCGATGCGCAGCATCTTGTGCAGGACGAAGGTGCTGCAGAACATCGCTAGCGTCGGCCCGAGGAAGATCGGCAGGAACGCCACTCCAGCGACGCTCGCCTGCCCGACGGCCCCGAAATAGGTCCAGGCCGTGACGAAGACCCCAAGGCTCAGCGTATAGGTCCAACCTCCATCCAACCGCATCCGCATCGCACCGGTGCGGTCTCCCCAAGCGGCGATCCCGAACAGGAGAGCCAAGTAGAGCAGCGCCAGGAACGGCACGAGCATGATCTGAATGATCATCGATCAAAGCTGCGCCGGCCAGCCTCACCCTTTCTCTCCCCTGACTGCCGCTCCATCGCGACGGCCACGCAGGTGATCGACAGGATCCAGACCAGCATCAACCAGATCGGCAGCTTGCCCGGTGCCAGCCTGTCGACCAATTCGAACATGGGCGGGGTAAAGCACAGGAAGGCGATAATCGTCACCGCGATCACGAAGCGTCGAATCCGCTGCGTGCGCAACGCCTCGGCGAGCGGGTCCCTTGTCCGCGGCGCCTTTGCCAAGGGCTCAGGTAACTCCCAGAAGAGACTTCACGTGCTCCACCAGGATCCTGGTGGAGAACGGCTTGGTCACGTAGTCGTCGGCACCAAGCGCCAAGCCACGGGCACGCTCGGCTTCCCGGCCGCGCGCGGTCAGCATGACGATTTTCGTGGCATCCCAGCGAGGGTCCTTGCGGATCTGCTCGCATACAACGTAGCCATCCAGTTCGGGCATCATGACGTCGAGGAGCAACAGATCCGGCGGCTCGTGCTCCAGCGCCACCAGTGCCTCCCGACCGTTATGCGCCAGTTCAACCGAGAACCCGGCACGGGTCATGAGGAAGTCCAGCGATCTCAGGATATTGGGCTCATCGTCGACGATGAGGATCCGCTTGGCGCCGGTCATCGGTCGATCCGACCCAGGCGGGAGCCAGCCAGAAATCTTGCGCGTTCTTGGTTCATCAACATATCTTAGTACGGTGGACAGCCACGGCGCACCAAGACAGTTCGGTCGGTGCGCCGCCTTTCGTCATCGGACGCTCCGTGGTAGACGGCGCCCGCAATCCTCAACCCCCTTCAGTTTCGTGTTCAGCCGGAGTGATGCATGGCATCCTATCAGTATGTCTACGTGATGAAGAGCGTCTCGAAGATCTTTCCGGGCGGAAAGAAGATCCTCGAGAACGTCACGTTGGCGTTCTTGCCGGGTGCGAAGATCGGCGTTCTCGGCGTGAACGGCGCCGGCAAATCGACCCTCCTCAAGATCATGGCCGGCATCGACAACGACGTGAACGGCGAGGCTATCGTCGCCGAGGGAGCCAAGGTCGGCTATCTGGCCCAGGAGCCGCAGCTCGATGCCGACAAGGACGTCCTGCATAACGTCCTGATGGGCGTTGGCGAGACCAAGTCGCTCCTCGATCGCTTCGATGCGGTGTCCGCGCGCTTTGCGGAAGAGCTCAGCGACGACGAGATGAACGAGGTCCTGGCTGAGCAGGCGGAGATTCAGGAGAAGATCGACGCCGTCGACGGATGGAACCTGCAGCGTACTGTCGACATCGCGATGGACGCGCTGCGTTGCCCGCCGGGTGATGCGGACGTGAGCACCCTGTCCGGTGGCGAGCGGCGCCGGGTGGCGCTGTGCCGCCTCCTCCTGAGCCAGCCCGATCTTCTGCTCCTGGACGAGCCGACCAACCATCTGGACGCCGAATCAGTGGCGTGGCTGGAGCGGTTCCTGCAAGAGTACAAGGGTACCGTGGTAGCGATCACCCACGATCGCTACTTCCTGGACAACGTCGCCGGGTGGATCCTCGAACTGGACCGTGGCCGGGCGATCCCGTTCCAGGGCAACTACTCCGGCTGGCTCGAGCAGAAGCGCAAGCGCCTGGAGCAGGAAGAGCGCGAGGACGTTGCACGGCAGAAGACCCTGGCACGCGAGGCGGAATGGATCGGCCAGAGCCCCAAGGCCCGCCAAGCCAAGCAGAAGGCCCGCATCACCGCCTATGAGGAGTTGCTCCGGGAGGCCAACGAGGCCGTGCCGGGTACGGCGCAGATCATGATCCCGCCGGGACCCCGCCTGGGTGGCGTCGTGGTCGAGGCGGACGGCGTACGGAAGGGTTTTGGCGACAAGCTGCTGATCGACGGGCTGTCGTTCAAGCTGCCGCCCGGCGGGATCGTCGGCGTGATCGGGCCGAACGGTGCCGGCAAGACGACCCTGTTCCGGATGATCATGGGAACGGAGACACCGGACGAAGGCTCGATCCGTATCGGCGAGACGGTCAAGCTTGGCTATGTCGACCAGAGCCGTGATGCGCTGGATCCCAACAAGACCGTCTGGCAGGAGATCAGCGACGGGCTGGACGTCATCGAGTTCGGCAAGCGGACGATGAACAGCCGCACCTACGTGGCCGCCTTCAACTTCAAGGGTGGTGACCAGCAGAAGAAGGTCGGCCAGCTATCGGGCGGCGAGCGCAACCGGGTCCACATGGCGAAGCTGCTCAACAGCGGGTCCAACGTGTTGATGCTCGACGAGCCGACGAACGATCTCGACGTCGATACGCTACGGGCCCTGGAGGAGGCGCTTTTGGCGTTCGCCGGCTGCGCGGTCGTCATCAGCCATGATCGGTGGTTCCTCGACCGCATCTGCACGCACATCATGTCGTTCGAAGGCGACAGCCAGGTGGTCTGGTTCGAGGGCAACTACGGCGAGTACGAAGCAGACCGGAAGAGGCGGCTCGGCCACGACGCCGACCAGCCGCACCGGATTAAGTACAAGCCCCTGAAAGCGGCCTGAGGCCTGCCTCTTCAGGGATTATCCGTCCGACCATCCAGGAGTACACCTGGATCGAGGATGCGCTCCAGCATCGCTGCCACGCCCACCGGCTCGCCATCCAGCGAGCCGGTGCCGATCTGGATCCCTACAAGGATGGGACCTGCCCCGGTATCGGTGAACACGGGCGCACCGGCGACGGCGGCAGTCGCCGCGCAATCGTGCAGCAAGAGCCTTGGTTCTCCACGAATCTGGAGTAAGCGGCAGCCCTCGGCCATGGTCGCGACGAACGGGCGCTGGGGCGTAAAGGCCACCAGCGTGAAGACGCTGTCGTCGCCGAGCGAATCGCGGTCCGTGGGTGACGCCAGCGGGACTGGCTGCACACGAGCGTCACGTCGGCCGCCGGTGTTCAGTTCCAGTACGGCCCAGTTACGGGCGGGATCGTCTGCTCGACCATCGGCAGCGAAGGTCAGGCCCGGCGCCGGGACAATGGCGCGAACCGGTGCGTGACCTTTCCGGCCGTCTCGATGCGGCGACAACTCCACCATCAGTCTTGTCGGGTGATACCATCTGCCCGAAGCATCGCGCAGGCAATGCGCCGCCGTGAGCATCCGGTCGGGCGCGACCAAGGTGGCCGTGCAGAAGCCGCCTCCGCGCACGTTGACCTTCCCCACCGCGAATGTCGGCCAGCCGTCGACCGCGGTTCGCTCCTCCGCCCAGAGCGGGTCCGCGCCTCCGATCGACAAGAACAGGGCTGTGATCAGTGCCAGGCGGCAAGCGCTCAATTCATCTCCTCGTACACCATGTAGATCAGGTCCAGCGCAGGTGGCGGGACCTGCGTCTGACTGAGCTGGTCGTGGACCTGACCGCGATGATGCGTCTGGTGGTTGAACATGTGAAGCCAGCAGAGTGCGGTCGGGACCGTCCTGTCCTCAGGGCGGGTCTGCATCCGGTAGGTGGTCGTTCCCGCCAGACGGCCGGCGTCGAAACTCGATGCCAGGGCGACGATCTCCTCGTCCAGGGCGAGCCGGGCCGCGCGAAGACCGGCGAGCCCGGGAAATGGCTGATCATCCAGCTTGCCGCCGACGAAGGGACGTCCGTCGAGCCGATCGATCCACATCCGGTCAGTCACCAGCAGGTGGTTGAGCGTTCCTGAGATCGAGCGGAAGAATGCCGGACGCCGTTGCTCAAACTCACCATCCGCCAGGGCGGCACATGCGCCGTAGAGGCGCACGTTCGCCCAACGATTGTATCTGCTCATCCGCTGCACGTGCTCCAGCATCATGCTCCTGCTCCCCCATCAGCGACTTGGCGCAAGATCATGGCTAGCCGGATCGGCTTGGCCTCTCCATCGAGATTAGCTGGCAGCCTGCTGACCTAATCTCAGCCTGGCTCGCGCAGGACCAGGCTCACCAGTTGCATCAGACGCTCGATGCCGCGGGTGATCATGGCCTCGTCCGCCAAGGAGAAGGACAGGCGCATCGTGTTTTGACCCCGTCCGTCGAAGAAGAAGGCAGGGCCCGGGACATAGGCGACCTGAGCTTCATCGAGCGCACGCGGCAGCAGAAGGCGGGTGTCGACCTTGTCCGGCAGCGTTACCCAGACGAACAGTCCGCCCGCCGGCTTGGCCCAGTGGACCCCGTCCGGTGCGAACGCCTCAAGTGCACCGATCATGGCATCGCGTCGTTTACGATAGGTCGTGCGGAGGATCGGCAGTTGATCGGCGAAGGATGCGGCCGCGACATCGCACATCACGGCCTGATCCAGCGTGCCGCTATGCAGATCACCCGCCTGCTTGATCAGGACGAGTTTTTCAATAATCGCGCGTGGCCCGGCCACCCACCCCACCCGCAGGCCCGGAGCCAGCGTCTTGGAGAATGTCCCGCAATAGACGCTTCGCGCCTGCTCAATGCCGCCTGCACGCTCGATCGCCATCGCCGTCAGCGGCGCGATCGGCTCGCCTTCATAACGGAGCTGGCTGTATGCGGCATCCTCGACGACCAACGCACCAGTGGCATCCGCAAGGTCGATCAGCCGACTACGCGCCTCGGCATCGAGGGTGATTCCAGTCGGGTTGGCGAAATCCGGAACAATGTAGAGCAGCTTGGGACGTCCACCGCTGGACGCCGCGCAGTTCATCAAGTGTTCCGGAGTCTCATTGCCATGCTCGGGCTCGATCCTTTGATAAGATGGCTCGTAAGCGGAAAAAGCCTGCAGCGCCCCCAGATATGTCGGTGTCGTGGCCAGGATGGTGTCTCCTGGCGAGAGCATCAGCTTGCCGATGAAGTCGAGCGCCTGCTGGGAGCCCGACGTGACGAGGATGTTCTCCGGACCGCAGGGAACGCCCAGGCCAGCCATGTGCTCGGCGATCCAGGAACGCAGGTCTGGATGACCTTCGCTGACCGAGTACTGCAAGGCGGCAGCTGACCGCTGTGCATCGGCGAAGATAGCTGCATAGGCTCGGGCGAAGGCTTCCTTGGGAAACAATGCAGGATCGGGAATGCCGCCGGCGAACGAGACGATGCCGGGACGGCTTAGGACCTTCAGCAGTTCCCTGATCTCCGACGCTACCATGCCGCTCGCCCGGCTGGCGAACTGATCCCGCCAGTCAGGTGCGGGTGAAATGGCTGGGACGGGCAGTGCTGCAGACATGTAGCGATACAATCTGGTCGCTGGTGAGATTGATACCGTAATGAACCAATTCGGTCCAGTCGAGGTAGAAAATACGAATCAATTCTGATGCATTCTGACACCGGAAATGAGTGATATCATCGGTAAAGGCCGACCTGACGCGCGATCCTCTGGACAGGTCCGATTCGATGAGGCTGTTCTCCATGCATGCCATGTACGGGAGTTCTTCCGCTGACCCGGCTAGACAGCTTCATTCGCCGGCTCGTGGCGCAGCGTGCGGTCCTTGACGCTGCGGTCGACCTTCTAGAAGGGCGCGGCGGTTCGGTGCTGGAGATGGGGCTAGGCAACGGACGGAGCTTCGATCACCTGCGCGCAAGGCTGCCGGGACGCCGGATCGTGGTCATCGAGCGCGACCCCAAGCCCCATCCGGCCTGCATGCCGCCATGCCCCGATCTCGTTGTCGGCACCTTCGAGGAGATCCTGCCACGCGCGGCGGAGCTCCTCCCTGCCGACCTCGTGCTCGTGCATGCGGACATGGGCACTGGTGATGACCAACGCAACGCGCGGCTGGCAGATGTCGTTGCCCAGGGGCTGGAGGGCTTCCTGCCCGAGGGCTGTCTGGTCGCAAGTGATCAGGCATTGCCGCGCGAGGTGTACAAGCCATTGCCGATCCCCGACGGCATCGAGCCTGGACGTTATCATCTATATCGCGTGACAAGATCTACGGCCGCACACATCATGGTCGATGCGAGCACTTGAGCGTCGCCTGGAGTGCGGTCTAATGCTCGTGTCGGTGTGAAACGGCGGGAACATGGGTCAGCCGTCGAGCTTTTCCATACGATTCTGGGGTGTGCGCGGCACCGTCCCGGTTCCTGGACCTGCCACGCTTCGCTACGGAGGCAACACGCCGTGCGTGGAGATGCGCTGTGGCGGGCAGCAATTGATCTTCGACGCCGGGACCGGCCTTCGAGCACTAGGACGGAAGATGGTCCTGGACTGCCAGCAATGCGGTGCGCACGTCTTCCTCAGCCATACCCATGTCGATCACGTCAACGGCTTCGCCTTCTTCAAGCCTGCCTATCATGCCGGCAATCGCCTCAAGCTTTGGAACGGCCACCTGCTGCGACAGGGACGCAGGCTGCAGCAGGTAGTTGATACCATGATGCAGCGCCCGTTCTTCCCAGTCCCCTTCGACATCATGCACGCGGATATCTCCTTCGAGGACTTCGAGGCAGGTGACACGCTGCAGCCGGTTGCCGGGATCCGCATGCGCACGCACTTCCTGCCGCACCCCGGCGGCGCCACCGGCTACCGCGTCGAATTTGGGGATCGCGCCGCCTGCTATGTGACCGACATCGAACATGCGGAAGGGCGCCTCGACGAGGACGTGCTGCGCCTCATCGACGGTGCCGACCTCGTCATCTACGACGCGACGTTCACCGAAGAGGAATATGTAAACTATCGGGGCTGGGGCCACTCAACTTGGCAGGAAGGAGTGCGCCTGTGCAAGGCCGCGGGTGCGAAGCGGCTGGTGACGTTCCACCATGAACCGGACCACGACGACGAGTTCCTGGACCAGATCGCCGCCCAGTTGGACAAGACGATGCCGGGCTCGGTGGTGGCCCGCGAAGGGCTGGTCATCGAGCTGTGAGCATGACTGTCGCATCAGAGCGCCCGGGGTTCTTCATCCCCTACCGCCATGCTGCCTCTGTCCGCCCTTGTGCGTACCCGGCGCTGGAACCGATTTTCCTCGCTGCCGAGCCCGAGATGCTAAGCAGCCTCGCGAGAACCGAGCGCCATGCCGCACAGCTCCATGCCCGCAGTGGTCCGCCGCCTCGCCCCCGGTTCGATCAGGAATGGTTCCCGCGCCTGGACGCGGCCCAGGCCTATTCCCTGGTCCGCGCGCAGCACCCCGGCCGGATCGTCGAGATCGGCAGCGGGCATTCGACCCGCTTCCTTGCCCAGGCGATCGCGGATGCCGGCAGCCCGACCGAGCTGCACTGCATTGATCCCGAGCCGAGGGCTGATATCCAGGCGCTCCCGCTCTCCCACCATGCGCGCCGCCTCGAGGAACTCGATGCACAGGCCCTGGCGGCCCTGCTTGGGCCGGGCGACATCCTGTTCGTCGATTCCAGCCACCTACTGGTGCCCGGTGGCGACGTCGACCGGATCGTCAACGATCTGCTGCCCCGCCTGCCTAGCGGCGTGCTCTTGCACGTCCATGACATCTTCCTGCCTGATCCTTACCCGGATGCCTGGACCTGGCGTGGCTATGCGGAGCAGAGCCTGATCGCGGTCCTCCTGCACGCGGGCGGCTGGCGGCTTCTCTGGTCGAGCCACTGGCTGGCGACGCGTCACGCGGCCCGGATCGCGGCCGGCCCACTTAGCACCCTGCCCCTGCGCCCGGGCGTACCCGAAACCTCGCTCTGGCTGGTCCGCACGTCCTGATCCCGATCAGCAGGCCACCATGTTCGAGATCCTGTCCGCTCCCTGGCTGCACCACGCGATCCAAGCCTATGGCCTATGGGCGCTGTTCGTGGTGGTGGCCCTGGAGAGCATGGGTTTGCCGTTGCCCGGCGAGACCGCACTCATCAGCGCCGCCGTGTACGCCGGCACAACCCACGGGCTGCCCATCGCCGCAGTCATCGGGATCGCCGCCGCTGGCGCGATCGCCGGGGACAATCTCGGCTTCCTGATCGGCCGCCGGATCGGCCTGCCGATGCTGGAGCGCTACGGACGCCACGTCGGCTTCGACAAGGGCCGTCTCAAGCTCGGCCAGTATCTGTTCTTGCGCCACGGCGGCAAGATCGTGTTCCTTGGTCGCTTCGTCGCCTTCCTGCGCGCGTTTGCCGCCGTGCTCGCCGGCACCAACCGGATGCCCTGGCCGCACTTCCTGGTCGCCAACGGCCTGGGCGGCCTCTGCTGGTCCACCTTGTTTGGGGTTGGCGCCTATCTGTTTGGCCAGGAGATCCACCGGGTCGCAGGCCCGGTCGGCCTCGTCGTGCTGGCCAGTGCCCTGCTCCTCGTCGTGCTCGCCACCCACCTCCTGCGCCGGCACGAAGCGGAATGGACGGCTCGCGCGATGGCGGCTCTGCCGGATGACGCGCGATGATCCAGCAGGCGTGGCTGCGCCCGCGCAGCTCCGTGCCTTCGCCGCGGAGGCTTCCGTGGCGAGCATTTCCGGCCAGGCTCCAGACGAAGGTCCTGCCATTGACCGGAGCGCGATGATCATGAACCCGGTTGTCGCTGACCTCTGCTTGGCAGGAGCGTAGAAGCGCCCAAGAACTGAGGGCAGTTAGCCTTTGAACGAGTTATGTTGATGGGTGTCTACATTGAGTGCCGCGTGCACCTGAGGTGCTGATGAATTTCACCGGGAACGAGCTCGGCACTGCGGCGAAGGCATCAGCGCAGCGTTTGCGGCAGTCGTGGCTGCCGCCTACTGTCTGGTCCTGCCCTTCGTCCAGCAGGGCGATCTGCACGCCGCCGAGATCAGCCGGCTCGCGCCCATGTTCTTTGCCGTGACGGCAGCATCCCTGGTGGTCGATTCCCAGCGCAACATGCTGGCGGCGGTTCTCCGCCCGTTTCATGACACGAGGTTCGCGATGTGGAACGGGTTGATCGCCCTATGGCTGATCGCGCTGCCTGCAGGCTACCTGTTTGCCTTCATGCTCAACATGGGCCCAGCAGGTCTGCGGTACGGCACGCTCACTCGGGTGGTCGTCGGGCTGGCGCTGCATGCCGGGCACCATGCCCGCACACGCGAGTTTCGCTTGGCCGCCAACGCCACCATGACCGCGGTGGACGCTCGGCTGCAGGCCTAACCGCCCACCGATCGCCGGATCGTTTCCAGCTGGACGATCTGGAACAGGCGCGGCATCCACTCCTTGAAGCGGCCGGAGAAGATGGCGTGCTCGTCGGCGCCCAGTGCAGCCTGGGCCGCCGCCGCTCGGTGTGGCTCGCCAGAAAGCGTAGGGGCGTCCACACGACCAAGCCAGTGCCGTAGCAGGCCGACCGGCTGACCCTGATCGAAGTGTACCGACGGTTCCCGCCTCGCCATCGAGCCCCTCAGCAGTACAGCCACCGGTACGGGTGCCCTGGCAGCAGCGTCGCAGACCGCATCGAGCAGCGCCTGCACCTGCTCCCCCAGAGGCCCGAACGTCCTCTACCCGGAGGAAGTGGCAGTTCCGGCAAAGATCGAAGGGAGGAAGCGCCATGGGATGCCCGTTACGATGCTATCCGGAGCACCACACTGAACGAGCCGGAGCAGCATGAAACCTTCTGCACCTAGAAGATGCCACAGGTCAGACGTCTCCGATGCCCGTTCAACCTGCAGATATCCGGACTGACGATCCGAAACTGGACAGTCGTTCGGCCTCCTACCGTTCGTAGAGCGCCTGAGCTTTCACGTTTCCGTCATAGTCCGGCTGGTGCCAGCCGATCATCTTGCCCGGATTCAGGAGACCCTTCGGGTCGGTCTCCCGCTTGAAGGCCAGCTGCACAGGATCGACCCGCTTCATCCCGCCTTCCTCGAGCGTGAAGACGTGCGGGTTGAAGATGGGGCAGCCCGACCGGTTGAAGTCCTCGATGATCTCGTTCAGCCGCTGCTCGGTCGAGTAGCGCACCAGGGGCAGGCCGAAGCAGGTGGTCTGCCCGCCGAACCGGACGAACTCCAGATGCATCGGCACTTCGTCGCCGTAGCGGTCCGTCATCTGCTCGACCAGGCGCACATGATCCGGTGGTGGGAACAGCACCTGCAGGTAGGTGAGATCGCGCTCGTACTTCAGTGCATGCAGGGTCGTATGGTTCCAGGAGTATTCGAACAGCGGGACACCCCGCTCGTCCAGCACATAGGGCCGCTCGATGACGATCCTGCCGCCATGCTCGGCAACCACGTCGCGTAGGGCGTCGATGGCAAATGGCGCCACCATGAGCAGCACAACCGATTCGTCGGCCTGGACATCATGCTGGAACAGGTACCGAGCACCTATCGGTGCGGCGATGGCCGTTACCAGCTTCTTCAGGATCCCGGGCTCCGACGCCACGGCGTCCGCCAAGCGGACGGCACGCATGAAGTCGTCGGCGGCGACCACCAGTTCGAGCCAGGGAATCGCGCTGGCCAGCGGCAGGACGAGTTCGGTGATGACCGCATTGGTGCCATAGGCATGATTGACCTTCTGGATCTCGTCGCCGCGCAAGGTGAGGATACGCGGCTCCTCTTCCATGGTGACGATGCGGCAGGAAAGGATGTTACCACGGTCACGCAGCAGGCCGTGAGTGATCGAGCCGATTCCGGAGCTGCCGCCGGCTATATAGCCGCCGATCGTCGCCGACTTGTGCGTGCTCGGGTGGAAGCGCAGTTCTTGGCCCGTCGCATGAGCGGCAAGGTCGATGTCCATCATGCGCGCGCCTGCCTGGACGGACACGGTGCCGCTCTCGATCGCAAGGACGCGGTTCAGCTTCGACAGGTCGAGAACGATCCCGCCATGCAGCGGCATCGCCTGCCCATAGTTGCCGGTCCCGGCACCTCGTACGGTCACCGGGACGTCGTGCCGATAGGCTTGGCGAAGAACCCGAACGACCTCGGCCTCGTCGCGCGGGCTCACCACCGCGTCCGCTTGGCAATGATCGAGCTGTCGCTTGAGGACCGGCGAGTACCAGTAGAAGTCCCGCGAGCGCCGCCGCACCTTCTGCGGCTGCGTCTCGACGTCGAGCCCGGCGATCGCGTCCAGGAGGCGGTTGATAGCAGTCACACGGGCACTCCGACGATCGGATCGAGCAGTTCGTAAAGCGGAGGCTGGGCTTCGATGAACTGCCCTTGACGCACCACCTGCCGCCGGACCTGGGGCCGGCTCAGGACTTCGCTGAAGCTGCGCCCTTCCAGGATGATGAAGTCGGCTGGACCACCCGTCACGATCTGGCTGGTCGTGCCCATCAGTCGCGCCGGCGTCGTGGTGACCGTATCGAGCCAGCCGTCGAACGGATGATCCAGCTGCGCGATGCGGACAGCTTCCCGGAACACTTCCACGGGGTCGAGGTCGCCGTAGGCATAGAACGGGTCCCGGGTGTTGTCCGAGCCGAACGCCACCGGGATGCCGCGAGCACGGGCTTCGTGCACCAGCGTGACCCCGCGCAGGCGAGGCGTGCGGCCGGGCGTCCTGTCCTGGAGGTACATGTTGCACATCGGAAGCGAGACGATGGCCAAGCCGGCATCGGCCACCTTGTCGAGCGTGCGCAGCGCTGTGGCCTCGTCCTGCACCGCGAGGGAGCAGCAATGGCCACAGACGACCGGGCGGTCGAAGCCGGTCGAGCGAACGGCGTCCGCGATCAGGTCGAGTACTCGTGCGGACGGGTCCATGCTTTCATCGACGTGCAGGTCGACATCCAGCCCATGCCGCCCCGCCAGATCGAACAGACAGGCGAGTTGTCGCTCAACATCCGGTGTCATCAAGGGAAAGCCGCCCAGGAGCCCGCCATGCTCCGCGACGAGCCGGACCAGATCCATGCCGGCAGTCCCGTCATAAAGCTCGGTCGGCACCAGACAGACCGCCTGCAGGTCAATGCGGCCCGCCCACTCTTCCGCGACCCTGGTGAAGGCCGGCCAGGTGCTGCGGGGAAGATCGCCCAGCGAATCCAGGTGGGTCCGGATGGCCCGTGTCCCATGGGCATAGGCGCATTGCAGGGAGAACGTCATCCGTGCCGTGACATCGGCGGCGGTCCACCGCTCGTGATCGGCATGGACGGCCTCCAGTGCACCCGGGAAACTGCCATCCGGGTTCGGGCGGCGCGGCGTGATGTGGCCCTTGTCGAGATGGGTATGGAGGTCGATGGGACAGGGCCAGACCATCCGCCCCGCCAGGTCGCGGCCAGATCCATCGGGCGAATGAGGCCCGAGCGAGGCGATCCTGCCTCCTTCCACCAGCAGATCATAGCGGCCGGAGCGGCCGGGCAATGTGAGGTTGACGAGCTTCATCGTTCGCGAGCCAGTGCGCTGTCATGCCAGCGGTGGAGAAGGAGCCAGGAAACGAACGACGTCAGGCCAAAGATCGCGACGCCCGTGAAGGCCAGGAGCAGCAGGCAGGCGAACATGCCAGGGATGTTCATCCGATAGCTGTTCTCCAGGACACGGTAGGCTAGTCCAGTCCCGGTCCCGGCAGTGCCGGCGACGTACTCCGCCACGACTGCCGCGATCAGCGACAGGCCGCCCGACACCTTCAGGCCAGCCAGGAAGTAGGGCAGCGCGGATGGCAGGCGGAGCTGCGTCAGGGTCTGCCAGCGCGAGGCGCCATAGAGCTGGAACAGATCCACCAGGTTGTGATCGGCGGAATGAAGGCCGATCGTGGTATTGGACAGGATCGGGAAGAACGCGACGATCCAGGCGCACAGCAGGAGTGCCGCGTAGGTGCTGGGAACGTAGATGATGATCAAGGGCGCGATCGCCACAACGGGCGTCACCTGCAGCACCACTGCGTAGGGAAGAAAGGCACGCTCGATCCAGGGACTCTGCGCGAACAGGATCGCGAGCGCCCCGCCGCCCAGCACTGAGAACAGCAGCGCCAGCCCCGTGATCTGGATGGTGACCAGCCAGGAGGGGACCAGGGACGGGAAGTCCGTCCACAGGGAGTCGAACACCCGGGACGGCGACGGCATGAGGTAATGCGGGATCTCATAAATCCGCACCGCAGCCTCGCACGAGCCGAGCAGGACGGCAGCCACTGCGAGTGGCAGGATGATCTTCAGCAGGCGGCCACTGCCAGGGTCCTCCGGCGCATCGTCGACGTCCGCACGCATCACTGCTCCATCGCGCGGCGAAGGGCGGCGGACACCGCGCGACAATGGCGGTTGTAGCTCTCCGACATCCGGAATGCCTCATCGCGTGGAAAAGGTGCATCGACCGGAAGGTCGGCGACGATGCGGCCGGGCCTTGCCGCCATCACCAGGATCCGCGAACTGAGGAAGACCGATTCGTAGACGCTGTGCGTCACGAACACGGTGGTGAAACGCCGCTCCGTCCAAAGATGCAGCAGATCGCCGTTGAGGCGGCTCCGGGTGATCTCGTCCAGGGCCGCGAAGGGCTCGTCCATCAGCAGGATGCGCGGTTGGGTCACCAGGGCGCGCGCGATGCTGACGCGCATCTTCATGCCGCCAGAGAGCTCGCGCGGATAGCTCGCCGCGAAGCCCTCCAGCCCCACCATCTCCAGCGCTTCTTCGACCCTTGGCATGGAAGCCCGGTAGCGCAGGCCTTGCAGCTTCAAGGGTAGATGGACGTTCCGGGCCACCGAAGCCCAAGGCATGAGCGTCGGCTCCTGGAACACGAAGCCGATGTCATGTCGGTCAGGTGGTTCGGACCAAGCGATTCGCCCCGACGATGGCCTGCCGAGGCCGGCGAGCAGCCGAAGGGCCGTACTCTTCCCGCAGCCGGACGGCCCGAGGAGAGATACGAACTCGCCGGCACCGATGCCGACGTCCAGGCCCACCAGTGCTTTGGTTCCGTTCCTGAAGGTCTTGCCGACCCCCTCGAACCGCACCAGCGGTGACGACACCTGGCTTGGCCGCTCCAGGAGATCGGACGCCACCGTCACTTCGACTTGATCTCCATGCCGTACTTCTTGTTCACGAAAGCCAGCGTGTACGACTTTGCAAGGTCGAGGTCGGCGGGGAACAAGCCGGCCTGCACGGTCAGGCCGAAGAACGACTTGATGCGCTCGTCGGTCATGGCGCCAATGCCGAGTTCAAGCGAGTCGCCGGAATCGACGATTCCGTACTCCAGCATCTTGGCCCGAGAGAACGCGATCTGCTCGTCCGTCATGTCGGGGTTATCGCGCTTGATGAGTTCATTCGCCGGCGACGGATCGCCATACATGTAGGAGTACCAGCCACGGAGGCTTGCATCGACAAAGCGCTGCACCAGCTCGGGATTCTCGTTCACGAGCTTCCAGGAGGTCTGGATGGTCGTCGAATAGGTCCCGTAGCCGGCATCGGCCAGCAGGTGGACGACTGGCTTGAAGCCACCCTCCTTTTCGACGGCAAAGGGCTCCGAGGTCAGGTAGCCCTGCTGCACGGCACTCTTGTCGGCAAGGAACGGAGCCAGGCTGTAGGTATAGGGACGGATCTGGTCGTCCGTGTAGCCGAACTTCACCTTGAGGAACTGCCAGTAGGTCGTGCGGGCATCCGCCGAAATCATCACCGGCTTGCCTTTGATCGCTTCCAGGCTGTCGTTCCCGGCTCCGGGGTGGGCGATCAGGACCTGGGGATCCTTTTGGAAGATCGCCGCGACCGTCACCATCGGGACGTCGTTCTGGACGAAGTTGAACGCCTCGAACATCGAGCCGCCCATGTTGAAGTCGATCTTGCCGGCTGCCAGGAGCTGGGCGTGGTTGACCTGCGGACCGCCCGGCCGGATCGTCACCTTGAGTCCGGCTTGCTCGTAGAGGCCGGTAGCGACCGCCTGGTAGTAGCCGCCATGTTCGGCCTGGGCCTTCCAGTTGGTGCCGAACGTGACCTCGTCCTGGGCGAGTGCGGGCAAGGCTGCCAGGAGCCCGTAACCCAGGACCAGACCAGCTACCGACCGCCGAGCAATCATGTCGATCTTCCCCTGAACATCGTCGCCACGGTAATTGCCGAGCGTGTAGCAAGCGGAATGCCGTTCGATGGCCAAGGTGCTGTAGATCAGGCTCACGGGCAAGCCCGCTCATGTTCGAGGCAGCGACTGTATATTAAGTGTGCTCAGCGCAGCGATTTCAGGCGGTTGAGCCGCTGCTCGACCCGGGCCAGGAAGGCGGCACGGGTGGCCGGGGTGGACTGGTCCATCAGGTAGTGACCCTCCCAGAACGTCTCCCTGCGGGGAGCGCACAAGGGTCCGATACCGCGGAGCACGGTGCGGCGACCAGGATCTCCTACCCACTTGGTCCACAACCACGGCGCGCCATAGGTGGAGATCCCGCCCAGGAGCCGGATGCGTGTCATGCCCGGCCGGATCGGCCCACGGGAGCCAGGCTCCGGGATGATGAAGCTCCGGTGCGGAAGCCAGACGCGATCGAGCCAGCCCTTGAGCATGGCGGGCAACCCGTACCACCAGGTGGGATAGACGAAGACGAGGCCGTCGGCGTTCATCAGGCGCTCGAGAAGATCTTCGACACCTAGCTCGTTATCCCCCTTGTCGTGATAGCGCCGTCGCTCGTGGTGCTCCATGACCGGCTGGAAGCCCTCGGCATACAAGTCCAGCGCATCGATCTGGGCACCTCGTGCCGCCAGTACCCGGCAGGTGACGCGGAAGAGCGCCGTGTTGAAGCTTCCCGGATCGGGATGAGCATGCACCACGAGAATGCGCACCGGACTGCCTGCCTCCTCTGACCGCTTCGCCAATCGGCTCAGCCGAGCCGTCATCGACAATAAACGCCACCTACCCAGTCAGCGCTCGAAGTGCCGCTCGACCTGCCGGATGAAACGTTCGCGTTGGTCCTGGTCGATCGTATTCATCCGGTAGACCGGCAGGTAGCGCACCCGCGCTCCCCGTCCCGCATACCAGGCCAGATAACGCGTGATCAGCTTGCGCGGCGGGTCGCCCATCCAGAACGCCTTCAGGCGATCCTGGCCATAGCTGGCGATGCCCGTCACCCGGTTCAGCCGGTTGAATTTGCTGGTGACGTCGGCCGGCTTGGAAAGATCGAACGCGACGCCAGGCAAAAAGATGCGGTCGAAAAACCCCTTGAGGAGGGCAGGCGGACCGAAGCACCAGACGGGAAACTGGCAGACCAGCCATTCGGCGAGGTTGATGCGTTCGATCCAGCCCTCGAGACCCTGCTGGTTCCGGGACAGATCATGATAGCGACGCCGCTCCTCGGCACGCATCACCGGATCGAAGCCCTCGGCCACCAGATCGCACATGTCCACGACATGACCTGCCCGCTCGGCCGCCGCGACCGCCCGCGCCCGGATGGAGCCATGGAAGCTCTCCGGGCAGGGATGGGCATACAGCCAGAAGATCCTCATGAAGCGGCGATGGCCTCGATCTCGATCAGCGCATCGGGATGCGCCAACGCATTGATGAACAGGAGGGTGGAGGCAGGCGCGGGCGCTTCCACCCAATGGTCCCGCACGCCCATGTAGGCGACGCGATGAGCGGGGTCCAAGAGATAGGTGGTCAGGCGGACGATATTCGATCGGCGCATGCCCGCTTCGGCGAGCAGCAGATCGATATTGCCGAAGATGAGTTCGGTCTGCGCCAGGACGCCGACAGGAACCGTTCCATCCGGCGACACCGCGAGCTGCCCGGACAGGAACAGGAGGCGTTCGGCACCGGTCACGACGATGCCGTGGTGATAGCGGCCATAGGGTGGAAACACGCCGCCCTCACCCTTGATCGGCTTGCGCATGCCCCGGCTCTCCCGCGATGCTCCTTATCCGTGCCGGAACGCTAGCGGGAGAGACAGGCGGTGGCGAGACGTTGGGAGGAACTCCGCAGCCCCGAGTTCCGCACACTCGATCCTGCCTCGACCGTAGCGGTCATGCCGCTGGGCGCCATCGAGCAGCATGGGCCGCACTTGCCGGTGATGGTGGATGCCCGACTCGTCGACGAGATCACGGACCGAGCACTGGCGCGACTGGCCGACAACCTGCCTGTCCTGCGCCTCCCGACGATCCCCATCGGCAAGTCGAGCGAGCATGTCTGGTTTCCTGGCACCCTCACCTTCTCGGGCGAAACCGTGCTGCGCATGTGGCGTGAGGTGGGCGAGAGCGTGGCACGCGCCGGCGTCCGCAAGCTCGTGATGGTCAACGGGCACGGAGGGCAGATCCAGCCCATGCAGATGGTGGCGCGCGACCTGCGCGTCGGCGCCGGCATGTTCGCGGTCGCCTGCAACTGGTGGCAGTTCGGCTACCCGGCCGGCCTGTTCTCCACCGAGGAACGCCAGTTCGGCATCCATGCCGGCGCCATCGAGACCTCCATGATGCAGGCGATCGAGCCAAGCCTCGTGCGCATGGAGCTGGCGGACGACTTCGTTCCAGTGATGCGCAGCCAGATGGCGCAGCGGTTTCCAGCCCTGGCAGCGGCTGGCGCTGCGGGATTCGGCTGGATGGCGCAGGATCTCCATCACTCGGGCGCGGCCGGCGACGCCACGACCGCTTCGGCAAAAGCGGGCAGCGCGGTCCTCGACCATGCGGCCACGGGCCTTGCGGCGCTGATCCGGGAGGTCGTGAGCTATCCGCTCGAGAACCTCAGGACCTCAACCGCCTGGTGAGCCGGCAGCTGAATTGCGAATTGATCGACGAAACATCATTTTCTACTATTGCGTGGGTTCGGCAATGGCGATATATCTGTGTGCGTCGCAGGGTTTCGACCCAGTGATATCCGACTTGAGGCGTTTCCTCCCACTCTTGGGGCCGTGCGTAAGCACGGCCCCTCTTCTTTTTTCATCGCTCTCCCTTCCGGTACGGGACCATCAGCGCCTGGGGCACGCTGGCACGTCTCGACACGAGAACTAACGCAGCGATAGAGAGAAGATAGGGCATCATGAGGAACAGTTGGTACGGGATTTCTGGTACCAGCGGTTGAAGACGCAGCTGGAACGCGTCGAACATGCCGTAGAGGATGGCGCCGAGCAGGGCCTTGCCCGGCTGCCAGGAGGCGAACACCACGAGCGCGATGCAGATCCAACCGCGCCCCTGGATCATGGTGAAGTAGAAGCTGTCGAACGCGGCCGTGGTCAAGAACGCGCCGCCGACCGCCATGAGCGCACTGCCGGCCATCAGCGCACCTGTCCTGAGGCCGAACACGCTGACACCTTGCGCCTCGCAGGCCTGCGGACTTTCGCCGGCCATTCGCAACGCCAGGCCGAGCGGCGTGCGCCAAAGGCCCCACGCAACGCCTGCAACCAGAACAAGAGCCAGCCAGGTGGGCGCCGTATGGCGGAAAAGGGCCTCGCCGATCCAGGACAGGTCGCTCAGCACTGGAAAGTGCACTGGCGCAAACGGCGTGATCTTCGGCGGCGAGCCGGAAGAAGGCACGCTCAGCCGGTAGATGTACCATGACAGGCTCGACGCGAAGAGCGTGATGCCCAGGCCAGCGACATGCTGGGAGAGACCGAGTTGTACCGTCAGTCCGGCATGCAGCAGGCCCACCAGTGCACCGACACAGGCGGCCGCCAACAGGCCCATCCATAGAGGTGCGCCCAGATAGACCGCGAGCCATCCCGTCATGGCACCAGCGGTCATGATGCCTTCGATGCCCAGGTTGAGCACACCCGAGCGCTCTCCCAGAAGGGCGCCGAGGGTCCCAAAGATCAACGGCGTCGCAATCCGCAATGCTGCAGCCCAGAACGAGGCGGCCAGCACGATGTCCAGAAATTCGGTCAACGGCGCACCCGATACTCGGCGAGGAACAGGGCCACCAGCATCGACAGGAGCGACGTCGCGACGATCACGTCGGCGATGAACGACGGGACGCCGTGCGCCCGCGCCATGGCGTCGGCCCCGACGAACATGGCGGCGACGAAGACCGCCGCGGGCACAATGCCCAAGGGGTTCAGGCTGGCCAGCATCGCGACGATCACGCCAGCAGCGCCATAGCCCGGCGACAGGTCCGTGGTGACATAGCCCTTCAGCCCCATCACCTCGACGGCACCCCCCAGCCCTGCCAGCATGCCGCTGCCCAGGGCGGCCATGATCAGCACCCGCTCCACCTTGATCCCGGCATGGCGAGCCGCTGGCGCGCTCAGTCCAACCGCGATGGTGGACAGGCCGAACACGCTGCGAGCATGCAGGAACGCCACCGCAGCGGCAGCCAGCAACGCCAGCACGAAGCCCCAGTGCAGCCGGCTGCGTTCCACCAGATGCGGCAGGACGGCTGTATCGATGATCGGCTCGGACTGCGGCCATCCGAACGAGAGCGGGTCTCGCATCGGCCCTTCCACAAGCAGCGAGACCAGCAGGATGGCCACGAAGTTCAGCAGAAGGGTCGTCACGACCTCGTCGACGCCGAACTGCACCTTCAGGATGGCTGGTCCTGCGATGAAGCAGGCTCCGGCCAATGCCCCGCAGACCAGGAGGAGGGGGATCTCCATCATGGGGGAGAGGCCGAAATTGATCGAGCCAAGCGCTGCCACGGCGATGGCACCCATGTAGAACTGCCCCTCTGCCCCGATGTTCCAGAACCGGGCGCGGAAAGCGACAGCCGCAGCAAGGCCGGTGAAGATCAGAGGCGTGGCGCGGGTCAGGGTCTCGGTGATGCCGAGCCTGCCGCCGAACGATTCGTTCAGGAGCGTTCCATAGGCCGCCAACACCGAGGCGCCTGCCAGTGCGATGAGAATACTGCAGAGGCTGAGTGCTGCAAGAATCGCTGCCACCGGGGCGGCCACGAGCGCGAGTGCAGGCACCCGCTCACGCCGTTCCAGCCTCATGGCGCTCCTCCCCTGCCATCATCAGGCCCAGTCCCGCCTCGCTCGTCTGCTCGATGGGCAGTGGCGCCGACAAGCGGCCACGAAAGATGACCTGCACCCGGTCAGCGATTCGGAAGACCTCGTCGAGATCCTCGGAGATCAGCAGGATCCCGGCGTCATCCGAACGTGCTTCCAGCAGCCGACGATGGATCTCCGCCACGGCTCCTTCGTCGAGCCCGCGGGTGGGCTGGCTGGCCACGATGATGCGCGGCTTCTCGATCAGGTTTCGACCGAGGATGAGCTTCTGCATGTTCCCACCGGACAGGAGCCTCGTTCGTGTAGTGGGCTTGGCACCCCGAATGTCGAATGCCTCGATCAACGTCGCTGCATGGGCGCGCGCCGCCCGTGGGCGCAACAGCCCGAAGGCGGAAAACCGGCGATCCCTGATCCGCTCCAGGATGGCATTCTCATAAAGCTGCAGGTCGCTGACCACGCCCTCCTTGTGCCGGTCTTCCGGGATGTGGGCGAGGCCCATCTGTTGCAGACCGGACGGATCGACCCGCCGCAGGTGATGGCCGTCGATCTCGATGCTGCCGGCCGTCGGCAGGGAGAGGCCGGCCAGGAGGCGCGACAGGGCTGCTTGGCCGTTGCCGGCGACACCGACGATCGCCAGCACCTCACGCTCGCGCAAATCGAGGTCGACCGCGGCGAGGCCGCCTTGGCCTGTGCTTCCGGCCGATACTCCCTGCAGGCGCAGGAGCGTCCGACCGGGCGGCAGTGGCGTGCGGGACGGATGGAGCACCCTGCGGCCGACCATCAGCTCTGCCAACTCGGCACGCGACGCACCTTGCGTTGGGCGCTCAGCCACCAGCCGACCCTGCCGGAGCACGGCCACGCGATCTGCGTGGGTGATGACCTCGTGCAGCTTGTGGCTGATGAAGACGATGCTGAGCCCTTCCTGCGTCATGCTCCTCAGCGTGCTGAACAGCCGCTCCGATTCCTGCGGCGTGAGCACCGCCGTCGGCTCGTCAAGGATCAGAATCCTGGCCTCGCGGAAAAGCGACTTCAGGATCTCGACCCGCTGCTGCTCGCCCACGGAGAGGTCGGCCACGCGGGCATCGAGATCGACCTGGAGCCCGAAGCGCCGGGCGAGATCGTGCAGGCGCGCGCGCGCCCGGCTGCGCCGCGAGCGGAGCGCGAACAGGGGCTCGGTGCCGATGGTGATGTTGTCGAGTACCGAGAGATTGCCGGCCAGGGTAAAGTGCTGGTGCACCATCCCTATCCCCGCCGCGATCGCCGCCGCCGGGTCACCTTTGGGCAGTTCACGGCCGAACACCCTCACGCTGCCGGCATCGGCGACGTAGTGGCCGAACAGGATGTTCATCAGCGTGGTCTTGCCGGCACCGTTCTCGCCTAGCAGCGCCAGCACCTCCCCTCGGCCGAGCGACAAGTTGATCCGGTCGTTGGCGAGGAGCTGGCCGAACTGCTTGGTGATGCCGGCCAGCTCGAGGGCTGGCGTCACGCCGGCTGGGAATCGTCGATCACGACCTCGAAGGCGCCGGACTTGATCGCGGTACGCTTGGCCTCCATGGGCGCCACCGCTTCTGCAGGCACGAGGTTTGGATCGAACGAGATATCGTTGCCCCCGAACCTCATGAAGCTGAACTGGCTGTAGTCCTTGCCCGTAGGCGTGCCTGCCTGCACGTCTGCAACGGCGGCAGCCAGGATCGGGTCGAAGTTCCAAAGGGCGTTAGCGAACACTGTGCCGGGATAACGCGGTGAATAGTCGAGCAGCGATCCGATCGAAAGGATGCCTCGGTCCTTTGCGGCGTCCGCCGTGCCGATCCGCTCGCCGAACAGGATGTCGGCGCCGGCGTCGATCTGAGCGAGCCCTGCTTCCTTGGCCTTGGGTGGATCGAAGAACGTGCCGATGAACTGCACGAGGAACTTGGCGTCCGGGTTCACTTCCTTCACCCCGGCCCGGAACGCGTTGATCAGACGGTTGATCTCCGGGATCGGGTAGCCGCCGACAGCACCATACACGTTCTTCTTCGACACAGCGGCAGCGAGCATACCGGTCAGGTACGCCGCCTCATGGTTCCAGGTGCCGAACACGCCGAAGTTCGGCTCCTGCTCCTTCAGCGACGATCCCATGAGAAACCCGGTTTCCGGGTAATCCTTCGCGACCTGACGCGACTCGCGCTCGACTCCATAGACCTCGCCGACGATCAGCCTGGCACCGCCATCCGCATATTGCCGCATGGCACGGACATAGTCGGTGTTGGCCACCGACTCGCTGAACACGTACTCGATCTTGCCTGCCTCGGCGGCCGATACCATCGCCTGGTGCAGCCTGGAGTTCCAGGCGTTCTCCACCGGTACCGTGTGGATGCCCGCTACCTTCAACTTTTCCTGGCCCAACGCTGGCCGGATCAGGCCGATGGCAGGCAGCAAGGCTGACGAGGCGACAAGGCTGCGACGCGAGATCGGCATGGTTCCTCCTGTTCCGGGGCCAGGGAAGTGGTGACCGCTCGGCACGTCCTGTCAAGACTGGGCGGAACGAGCGCGCTGCTAGCCGGGCACTGGACATGCGCTGCCAACACACCATCAGCAGTGGTGAATATTTCGATGCGTCAAGTCAACTTCTAAGCTACCATTTCCGAATTTTTTATTGATTTCGCGAAGTATATCTAAATCATTTGCAAATTGCTGGAAGCCTGATCTTCAACGGATTCAAGCAAATGAAGCGACGAGCATCGATCTAGAGGACCACCGACGTGCCGACGATCCAGAACTCTACCTTCCTGGACCTGACATCCCATCGTCTCACCGATGCAAAGACGGTGGTCGAGGCCTACGATCTCGATCCTGCCTCCGTGCGACCGGCGAATGCCGAGGACGGCCCACTGGCTGTGGCCCTGGTACTGGATCGCGCGCAGGATCCGACGGAACTCCTGGCGAAGAGCTGGGGTGAGCGGCAGACCGCCATCGCCGAGCTCGAAGCAGAGGACAAGCTCTGGTCGACCTATGGCACGGATCCGGCCGTCTTCAACGAAGTCGTACAATCGCTCGAGGCAGAAGGCATCACCGTACTTGGTCCGGATGATGGCTACGTCTCCTCTGCCGAATCCCGCACGGTATGGGTGAACGTGACGGCGGACCAGTTCGAGGCCATGTTCGGCACGCAACTCCTCATCAGCGAAGAAGCTGGGCTGGCCTTCTGGGAAGGGGCACTGGGCATGCCATCCCTTCTGGAGGGCAAGCTCGCCGCGCTCTGGCCGGACCTGCCGGTGGGACCGGCCGTAGCCCCTCTGTCCGACCGTGAGGTGACCCTTCCTCAAGGTGAGCAGAGCATCGGCAACGGCGCCAATGACGACTTCTCGCACGAGGCGACGCCGGTCCAGATCGCAGCGTTGTACGATTTTCCCTCGGTTGCCGAGGCTGTGGAGACCGGAACGATCGGGCTGATCGAGAACGTAATTGGCGATGCCCTGCCCGACGATGCGACCGAAAGCTTCCAGGAGCGCCTGGACGCCTACCGCGCAGACATCGGCATCGACACGCCCGGCACCTACTATGTCGATAACAGGGAGAACCAGGAGTACAATGAGCTGTATGGTGGTGAGCGCTCCCTGGATGTGGGCGTCCTTGCTGGCGCAGCACCGAACAGCACGATCGGGCTCTATGTCGGCTCAGGTGACGACGGCACCGTCTTCACCTCCTACCAGACGGCTATCTGGGACCAGGAGTTCGACCCGAAGATCATCTCATCCTCCTTCAGCGACCCAACAGCGCCTTCGCCTGACTCGCCCTTCCTCGCAGCCTATCGGGAACTGTTCGTTGACGCTGCCCTGCGCAACCAGTCCATCTTCTCGGCGGTGGGCGACGGTGGCTCGAGCAACGAGGTCGCGAACGGACTGACCAACGTTGATGCTGCCACGTCCAGTCCCTACGGGATTTCCGTCGGCGGCACGTCGATCAGCATGCCCGATGTGGCAGCCGCCGATGCAACGCTGACGGCCATCGTAGCCAAGGCCGAGGCCCTCGATCCTGCGGTGCTGCAGGTGCTCGTAGCGGGCGGATTGGACAGCCTGCCGGGAAATGCACCGGAGTCCTCCATCTCAATCGAGACGGTCTGGAACCAGTACACGCTGAACGCAAACGTGCTCAACGGCAGCTACCTGTCGAACCAGACCACGTCCGGAGGCGTGGACACGACGCAGCCAACGCCCTGGTACCAGACGGCATTCGGCCTGGAGCCCACGACGGCCGATCCGCTTGCGGAAACCGGCCGAGGCGTGCCCGACGTGGCGGCACTTGCCGGTGGCAACCTGTTCTACATCGTTCCCACGTCGGCAATGGAACTTGATGGCGTGTCCGGCGGAACGAGCGCCGCAACGCCACTCTGGGCGGCACTGACGGCGCAGATCAACGCCGTCTTCGCTGATCAGGGTCTGCCGGCCGTTGGCTACATGAACGACCTGCTCTACATCGCAGCGGCGGTCGCACCTGGCTCGTTCAACGATATCGCCCTCGGCAACAACGTTTCGTCGTTCATCCATGGCGGCGAAGTCGAGGCAATGCAGGATGACGGCTCAACGGCGCCGATCACCCCGACCGGGTTTGGCTACGAGGCGGGAAAGGGCTACGACCTGACCACCGGCCTGGGCTCGCCCAACGGCGAGTTGCTGACGCGGACGCTCACCACCATCGCGCAGAGCCAGCTCCATTCTGACGACCCCGGCCTCGTCAGCGACAAGGGCAGTTCCGCCGCCACGCAGAGCCTCCTGTTGCAGCCGATGCTGAAAGGCGACGTCGAGATCCAGATCGATAGGTCGGGCAACTCGCTTACCTGGGTCGGCGAGGGTGGATCCGCCTATGGCTGGACCGATCAGTTTGCCCAGCAAGCGTTGCAGGCCGACTTCGATCCGGAGCTGGTCAGGCTGTTTGACGACTATGCCCAGTCACGCCCCTATCAGCTGACCGTCGGCAAAGGAGAGGAACTATCGGTCGAGATCGGCGACGACGCGACTGGGACATTCCGGGCCGACCTGACGGAGGAGTTCGGCTTTCTCGACTACGTCACGCAAGACCTGGACCAGGCACTCCACGTTTCGCAGGCAGTCGCCGTCGCGGAGACTGCAGACGGGGCCGACGATCAGGATGCCATTGTCCGCATGCGCCAGAACGGGGAAAAGGATCTGCGAATCCTGTTCTACGAAGTGGATGACCTGACTGGCACCGTGGATGGCATCCGCCCAGGCGATGAGGCCTATGCCGACGCCGCGCTCACGACGGCTTACCGGAGCGAGGCCGGCGATAGCTGGATCGAGGGGCCGGGCTATGGCGAGTACCTGGAGACGAGCATCCTTGACGTGGATTCGGGTGACCTTGTTGCGATGTGGCTTTCGAGCGGCGCGAACGACTTCTTTGCTTTTGCCGAGGCGAACGAGAAGGTCGACGGCCAGCCGGTAACCCATCTTTGGAACTACGGCCTGAACAGCTGGGGCTGGGAGGACCTTAAGGGCGGCGGGGACTTCGACTTCAACGACCTCGTCGTCCAGCTGGACTTCGTGAACGCTTCGGGTTCGGGCTTGGTCGCGTAGCGCATGGGCGCCTCGGCTTCCGAACCAGGAGGCACTTGGCGCCTTAAATGCCCACCACGAAATGCGACCGCCCCAAGGCCGAATGGCATGCCGTTCGGCCTTGGGAGGCGAGAGAGCGCTCGGCGGAATAGCGGCCGTATCCAACGACTGCATCAATGGTGGGCATGAAAGGTGATCCGGCCGTTGTCGCTCACGCCGCCTGCAAAATCGTCGAGCGCGGGGCCAGGACCGCCACCTCACACCATGGCATGATCGAGAGCTACAAGAGCTCGCGCAAAGGGACCGGTGCCGGCCATCCCACCTCGGCAGGCACACGGCTCGATCCTCGTGCCGATCCATCGGTCCGACCAGCTCGCAGCCAAGTTCCCGTCGGACGCTGGTGCATGACGTGGCCGATCCCATATCTGGTCAACCGGCAGCCAAGAACGTCGCTTGGTGGCCGAACACAATGTTGCCACCCCACACGGCTTCACGGTCCTGCGCGACCGGCCGTCCACAATTGAAGCCGAGTACCGGACATCGGCTACTTGCAATGGAAGGCGACGGGCAGAATTGGCCTGTGAGCGCGGTGGCAGCGCTCGATCTTGCCGAGCAGATGTCGGGATGTACTGGATACTTCGACATCCTCGCCTGTCAGGATGCCGACGTAGGTCAGCAGCGGTTGAGTCGGCAGCCATTGTACGAAGCTGGGCGGCGCACCAGCTAGCAGCATCCTTGGGTGGTCGTGGTCGTGGAGCAGCTGGCGGTGCGATCGGTCGTCCTGACCGAGGGGTTGCTGACCGCGGAGCCACCGTCTGCTCATGCTTTGGCGTGGGCGCCAGCCAGATCGCCGAGGCTGTGCTTGCCGGCTGCCACACCGTCGCGGCGGTAGGCATGGCGCTCCAGGCCGGGACCAACTGCGGCTCGTGCCGTGCCGAGATCAAGGGGATCATCGATGCATATCGTCTCCAGGCGGCCGAGTGATCATGCCCCGGCGCGCATGGCGCCTCTCTCCGTCCTGCCGGTCTTCCTGCAGCTTCAGGGCAAGCGTGCCGTGGTCGTGGGCGGCGGCGATGCCGCCGCATGGAAGGCAGAACTGCTCGCGGCGGCCGGTGCTGTCGTCGAAGTCCATGCGAAGAAACTGAGCGACGAGTTTCGGCGGATCCTCGCCAGCACCGACACGCTAGGCAGGCTCCTGCATCGCGATGGTCCCTGGGACAATGCCTGCCTTGCCGATGCCGCCATGGTCGTGGCCGATGTCGAGACCGCGGAAGAGGCGCAGGCGATCCACCGGACCGCTCATGCCGCCGGCGTGCCGGTCAACGTGATCGACAAGCCCGAGTTCTGCGACTTCATGTTCGGCTCGATCGTCAACCGCTCGCCTGTCGTGGTCGGCATCTCCACCGGGGGTGCCGCACCGATCCTGGGCCAGGCGATCCGCCGGCGCATCGAGACGCTGCTGCCGCCGTCCCTGCAGGCATGGGCCGGGCTGGCGCAGCGGATCCGCGCCCGGCTGAACGAGCGTCTGCGACCAGGCATGCAACGCCGCAGCTTCTGGGAGGGCTTTGTCGACCGTGCGTTTGGGCCGACACCGACGCAGGCGGACGAGGCAAGCCTCGGGCGCGACATCGACAGGATCGCTGCCGCGGACCAGCCGCGGATTGGACGGGTGACGCTGGTTGGCGCCGGTCCGGGCGATGCTGAACTCCTGACGCTCAAGGCAGTCCGTGCCCTTCAATCAGCTGACGTGATCCTGTTCGACGACCTCGTCTCCGACGAGGTCCTGGAACTGGCGCGTCGGGAGGCCAAGCGCATCATGGTCGGCAAGCGCGGCGGCCGGCCCAGCTGCAGGCAGGAGGAGATCAACGCGCTGATGCTCAAGCTGGCACATGCCGGCAAGCATGTGGTGCGGCTCAAATCAGGCGATCCGATGATCTTCGGCCGGGCAGGCGAGGAGATCGCACAGCTCGACCGGGCAGGCATTCCGTTCGAGGTTGTTCCCGGCATCACGTCCGGCATCGCCCTTGCCTCGGCACTCGGCGTCTCGCTCACCCACCGGGACCATGCCCGGTCCGTCCGCTTCGTCACCGGCCATTCCCGCAAGGGCGGGCTGCCCGACGACATGGACTGGCAGACGCTGGCCGATCCCTCCGTCACCACGATCTTCTACATGGCCGGCCGCACTGCCGCGCAGGTCGTGAGCGAACTGCTGGCACACGGCATGAGTGCGGGGACCCATGTTGCCGTGGCTGCCGCTCTCAGCCGGCCGAACCAGCGCCTATGGCACTGCACGCTCGGCACACTCGCTGCCACCGTGGAAGCCGTCGGCGATACCGATCCGGTGATCATCGGCATCGGCGCAGCGCTGGGTGCCAGGGTGACCGATGCCACCGAGGGCAATGGCCAGGTAGCGTTGCGCACTGCGTGACGCCGCAACGGTCACGATCCGCTACCGTTCCTGGCCCAGCACCGCCATCGCAAGCTTCCGCCCGTCGCCGTTGGCAGCCATGGCGAAGCCAAGATGCGTCATGGAAGGACTGAGGAGCGCGCCGCCGTTCTCCGGGTTCTCCAGCCACTGGTTCGTGAAGTAGCGGATGTCGACGTCCATGGGCACCGCGCCGCAGCCCCCGCATCCTGCCGTGGACGCGCTGAACGCTGCCCAGGCTTCCTGCTGGTCGGCCGGCAGGGCCTTTGCCATGTCGTCGGGAACGAAGGTGAAGTCCCCGCTGGGATCGTCAGGAAGGAGACTCAGGGCTACCTGCGTGAGGGCGTCGCTGGCCTGCAGTGGCGGAACGCCTTGGCCGCTCCGGACCGCGTTAATCCGCTCGAGCGCCAAGTGGTCGGCTTCGTCTGGCGTGACAGCTTCCGGCTGCTCGTTCGGCTGGAGCCCGATCGGGCGTCCCGGCCCAGCGAATGTCTGCACCGCGTAGAGCTTGTCGTCCTTCGTCGCGAGGCCGAAGCCGAACTGGTTCAGGCCCTGTCTCAGGATGTTCGCCCGGTGGCCCGGGCTGTTCATCCAGCCGGTCTCCAACTCCTGGATACGCGACTGGTCGACGGGGCCGGCGCAGCCCGAGCACTGGGCCAGGTTCTCTGCGACGAGATGCCATGCTGGCCCGCCCGCGGCAGCGTAGCGATCGTCCACCATCTCTCCCTCGGGTGAGGCATGCTCGAAATAATTTCGCTCCAGCATATCATCGGCGTGATGCTGGGCGGCTTCGTTCAGGTTGGCCGAGAGCGACAGAGAGCCCAGGCCGTGGGTCTTGCGGTCTGCGTTGACTGCAGCCAGCGCCTGTTCGCGCAGACTCGGAAGATCCTCCGCCTGACCCAAATGGACGCCGCCCACCACCAACATGCACACCACTGCTGCACACCGGGCAGCATGCTGTAGACTGCTCGCCCGCAAGAACCTCACCACCATCATGACCATCGTCCTGTTGTCTGGGACGATGAACGGCGGCGGCAAACGGCGGTTCTGCCTTGCGCCGCAAGTAACCAACCGGTTATGTAGCTTTACCGCACGCAGCTGCGCGACAAGATATCAGGGAGGCAAATCGGATGGACTCGCTGGGCACGATTCTCGAACGCGCCAAGATGGAGCGGCGCAAACTCCTGCTCACATCGCTTGCGGGCCTGGGTGCTGCGAGCCTGACCGGCCTCGGCGGCAAGCGCGCCTTCGCGCAAAACCAGCCGCAGCTCGCCAACTCGCTGCGCTCCCTGACCAATCCCTACCATGCCTCGTTCGCCAAGGGCGGCGAGATGTTCGCACAGTCGGTGGGCGCTCCCTATGAAGTGCTCGTAACCGAGGGCAACAGCGAGAAGGGCATCGCGGACGTCCGCGCACTCCTCGCCAAGTCCGGCGGCAACTTGGCGCTGTGCATCGACCCGAACGATTCGCCGGACACCCGGATCATCGTCGAGGCCTGTGCCAAGGCCGGCGCTTCCGTCGTCACCATCTGGAACAAGCCGGCGGATCTTCATCCCTGGGACTTCGACCCCAGCTACGTCGCCCATATCAGCTTCGACGGCGCCCCGTACGGCAAGCTGATGGCCGACACGCTGATCGAGAAGATGGGCGGCTCCGGCGGCATCGTGGCACTCGGCGGCATCTTCAACAACACGCCGGCCATCGAGCGCAAGCAGGGCCTGGACCAGGCACTGGCGGCCAACCCGAACGTGCAGCTCCTGGACTTCCAGGTGGCGGACTGGCTCGAGACCAAGTCGTTCGAGATCACCCAGGCCTGGCTCACCCGGTTCGGCTCGGAGATCAAGGGGATCTGGGCAGCCAATGACAGCATGGCGCTGGGAGCGATCGAGGCGCTCCGGGCTGAGGGCATGGCAGGCTCGATCCCCGTGACCGGCATCGACGGCATCAAGCAGGCGGTCGACGCGGTGAAGTCCGGCGAGATGGTCGGCACGGTCGACTGGGATCCGATCTGGGTCGGCGGCATGGGGCTCTCGATTGCCTACCACGCCCATACCAAGAAGATCGATATCGCGAAGGAGCCGCACCTGCACCGCGAGTTCTACGGAACGGGCGTGCCGGTGACCTACAAGAACGTCGACGAGTACATCAAGACCTATGTCGACAGCACGCCGACGATCGACTGGAACGACCTGTGGGGTCGGGTCTCCGGTCAGATCCGCGAGAGCTGAGGCCTCGGGCGGAGGGACTGGCTCCCTCCGTCCGCCTTCTTCGTTTTCATCTAGCTACAGGCAAAACGCGCGATGGCTGCTTCCGCCGTCACCCCTGCCCCTGTCCCGTTGCTCACCCGGGTCCGGCAGTTCGTACCTGCCATCGTGCTGGTGGTCGTGTTCGCAGTGATCGGGGCGGTAGCGCCGTCGTTCCTGTCGATCGACAATCTCGTCCGCATCATGAACGCGTCGGCGATCCCCCTCTGCCTGGCGCTCGGCGCGACGTTCATTATCCTGATGGGGTCAATCGACCTGTCGGTCGAGGGCGTCGTGGCCATGGGTGCGGTGGTCGCGGCGCTGCTCGTCGCGAATGACTCGAACACCAACAATTTCAGCTTTCTAGCGATCCCGATCGTCCTTGCGATGGGTGCCGCCTTCGGCTTCGTGAACGGCTTTGTCCACGTCCGGCTGCAGATTCCCTCCTTCATGGTGACGCTGGGGATGAGCTTCATCGCTATCGGGATCGCCACGGTGATGCTGGCCGGCGAGCGCGTGCGGATCCTCGACACCGCGTTCCGCGAGCTGGCACTGGCCAGGTTCCTGGGCCTTCCGCTCGGGATCTGGATCGCCGCTCTCGCGACGCTCGTCGCCTACATCATTCAGACCCGGACACGGCTCGGGCGCTGGATCTATGCGGTCGGCGGCGGCGAGGACATCCTGCGGCTGACCTCGGTACCGGTCGGGCGCGTCCGCATCCTGGCCTTCACGCTCGCGGGCATGTTCTACGGCCTGGGCGGCGTCCTGGCAGCAGCCCAGCTGGGCCAAGGACACGCGCTGATGGGCCAGGGCCGGCTGTTCACCACGATCACGGCCGTGGTGGTCGGCGGCACTTCGCTGATGGGTGGCCTTGGCGGTGTCCAGAACACGGTCATCGGCGTCCTGATCGTGATCGGCCTGAACAACGGCATGGTACAGATGGGTGTGCCTCCCTATGTCCAGACAGGTGTCCAGGGCATCCTGATCATCGCTGCCGTCACCATGGCGATCGACCGCAGCCGCGCACGGATCGTGAAATGAGCAACCCGACGAACGTGGCGCTGGAGCTGGTCGGCGTCGACAAGCGCTTTCCCGGCGTCCATGCGCTGAAGGCCGTCAGTCTGGAGGTCCGTCCCGGCGAGGTAGTGGGGTTGATCGGCGAGAACGGCGCCGGCAAGTCGACACTCATGAAGATCCTGTCCGGCGTCTACCAGCCGGACGGGGGCGAGATCCGCCATGACGGCAAGCACGTGGTCCTGCGCAACCCGACCGATGCCGGTGCTGCCGGCATCGGCATGGTTCATCAGGAACAATCGCTCCTGACCAACCTGTCCGTCGCGGAGAACATCTGGCTCGGCAAGGAGAAGCCGTTTCTCAAGGGCGGCCTGATCGACCGCAAGGCCATGGCGGACGCGGCTAGAAAGCAGCTCGCAAAGGTCCAGATCGACGTCGACCCTTATACACCGACCGAGCGCCTCACCTTTGCGCAGCGCCAGATGGTGGAACTCGCCAAGGTGCTGACCCTCGAGGACGAGATCGAGGGTCACCTCGTGATCATGCTCGACGAGCCGACCTCGGTGCTGGAGCAGGCCGAGATCGACGTCCTGTTCGCCCGGGTGCGCGCCCTGCGCGACCGTGCCTCCTTCGTGTTCGTGAGCCACCGCCTCGACGAGATCCTGGACCTGTCCGACCGCGTATACGTCATGAAGGACGGTGCGGTCGTGGCGGAGATGCCGGCGGCCGATGCCGACACCGAGAAGCTGCATGCGCTCATGGTCGGCCGTTCGCGCAACGCCGAGTACTACAAGGAGAACCGCCAAGTCGCCTACCGGCCGGAGGTGGTCATGGAGGTCAAGGGCCTGGGCGTGGACGGCGCCTACGAGGATGTCAGTTTCCAGCTTCATGCGGGCGAGGTGCTGGGCATCGCGGGCGTGATCGGATCTGGTCGCGAGGAACTGGCACGGACGCTTGGTGGGCTGGAGCCCACGAGCAAGGGCGAGATTACCGTGTTCGGCAAGGCGGCACGGCTTGGCTCGCCCGGGGAAGCGGTCTCGATCGGCATCGGCTATGTTCCCCGTGAGCGCCGGGTGGAAGGCATCGTCGGTTTCCTGCCGGTCGTCGCCAACATCACGCTCGGCAACCTGAAAGCTGTCACCCGTGCGGGATTGATCGACCACGCCAAGGAGCGCGCGACGGCGGAGAGCTGGGTGAAGCGCCTAGCGATCAAGACGCCCACGATCCGGACGCTCGCCATGAACCTGTCCGGCGGCAACCAGCAGAAGGTCGTGCTGGCGAAGTGGATCAACGCGGGGGCCAAGATCATCGTGCTCGACCACCCTACCCGCGGCCTCGACGTGGGCGCAAAGGAGGAAGTCTACGAACTCGTGCGTAAGATCACTGGCGAAGGCGTTGCGGTCCTCCTGACCTCCGATACGCTGGAGGAGACGATCGGCCTGTCGCATCGGATCATCGTCATGAAGGACCGCCGGATCACTGAGCGGTTCGACGCGACGCCCGGCAGCAAGCCTGACCAGCTCGACCTGATCCGGCACATGGTCTGACGGAGGACCGACGATGAACCCCGCCACCGTCGCCAGGCTGCGTGACGTCGCGCCGATCCTGACATTGATCCTGGTCATCCTGATCGTCGGGATCGGCAGCAAGGGCTTCCTGACGCCCGAGACGCTGCTGGTGCTCGCTGCCGACACGTCGACCCTCTTCATCATGGCGGCAGGGATCACCTTCGTGATCCTGCTCGGCGGCATCGACCTGTCGGTGCAGTCGGTCGCCAGCATGACCAGCGTCGTGATGGCGATCCTCCTGCCGAGCATGGGCTTTGCCGCATTCCCGGCTGCCATCGCGGTCGGAGCGTGCCTCGGCCTGATCAATGGGCTGGCCTTCACGCAGTTGAAAGTGCCGTCCTTCATCAGCTCCCTGGCGGTTGGCGGCATCGCCACCGCCCTCGCCCTCGCCTTCTCGGGAACCCGCTCCATCCCGATCAGCGAAGATCTCAGGGCTGACTATCTCGGCTGGATCACCGGACGCATGCTGGGCATCCCAGCCGAGATCTGGTTGGGTGGAATCGTCCTGGCGATCTGCCTGTTTCTCGAGCGCTACACGCTGTTCGGGCGCTGGAGCCTGGCAGTCGGTGCCGGCGAACCAGCCGCGATCGCGTCCGGCGTACCTGTCGGCAAGGTGAAGCTACTGGCCTGCATCCTGTCGGCGACGTTCGCCGCCTTCTCGGGTCTGGTACTCGGGGGCAGGCTTGTGGCCGGCTCCGCCACCCTCGCCAACGAGTTCCTTTTGCCTGCAGTGGCGGCAGTGGTGGTTGGCGGCACAGCACTCACGGGAGGGGTCGGGAGCGTCTGGCGGACCCTGATCGGAGCGCTCATCGTTTCCGTGGTCCGCGTAGGCATGACCTTTCTGGGCGTCGACGTGTTCGCGCAGCAGATCGTGCTGGGCGTGGTCCTGATCGCCGCGGTCTGGATCACCATCGATCGGGCGAAGATCCCAATCGTCAAGTAGATCCACTCCGGGTAGCAGATCGGTTCACCTTTATCAATTTGACGGTTGATCGTCCAAAGCGCATCGTTACTATAGAGATAGTACTCTCCATTGTCCTCAGCTCGACCGTCTCATCGCACGGTCGAGTTCGGCAGGGAGAAGCATGTGGTGCGTGTAGTTCTCGGCCTGATCTGCTTCCTGGCCTTGGCCGGTTGTGGTGTCGACAGGATCTCGCAAGATTATGCCGATGCGAGGGACGTCGCTCTTTACGGCGTGCCCGTGCATATGGACCCGACAGGAGCCATCGAGCGGATCAGTCGCCAGAACTTGTACTTCATGACCCTGGCTGGCCTTCCAGTCGGAAAGCAGCCTGCAGATCAGACAGGGCAACTCTGGCCAGTCCTGCCCTCGGACTTGAACTGGCCCAGCATTACGGCGCGTGGCATGTCGGACATCGACGCGGTCTGCGCCAACTACTTCAGGCGCCTCGACGACTTTGCCGACTACCGTAGGAGCATTCGCGACGGAACAGGAATCATCGGAAGCGCTACCACGACATTGATGGCAGCGCTGGATGCTGCACAAGGCGGCATCGCCATTGTGTCGAGCTTGTTCGGTGTGACTCAGGCCCTGATGGACACGGGTTCGCAAGCGGCCCTGTTCTCCGTGGATCCCACGCGGTTGTACAATCTCCATGCGAAGGCCGCCTCAGCCTACCGCCAGCACCGGCAGCCACCGATCGAGCAGATCTCGTCGCCGGGCCAGGCTGCCGACATGCTCGGCGGCTATGTCACGCTCTGCACCCCGGTTGCGCTGAAGGGGTTGATCTCGGAGACGGTTGAGCGCGTCGAGATCGGTTCGACCGAGGACGGCCGTGTCGGAGTCTCGGGCGCCAAGCCCAGCCTGGTGCTCGAAAGGCTGCAGGTCGACCAGCCGATCCCGGTAACCCCTGTGCCCCAAGGGCCGCAGCGGATCAATGGCGCCCGCTCCGATCTGGAACGCCTGCTCTCCCGGCCCCAGGGAGAGACCATCCAATCGGCCCTGTGCGTGCCGGCCGACGGCGACTTCGGGATGGATACGCGCAGCGGCATCGTGCTCTACCGCCGGCATCTCGGAATGCAGGGTGATGATCCGCAGCTGAATGCACCGCTGACGCTGAAGGAGGCCACGGACCTGCTCGCAGCGGGACCATGCGCTGGCGAGCGGGGATACAAGAATGCCTGGGAGCGCTTTCAATTCGGCACCGGACCGTCCGTTCGTGCCCTGCAAGTTGAGCTCGATCGTCTCCTCGACGATCGGACCGTCCGTCAGAGCGGCCAGTTCGACGCCGAGACCCGTGCCGCCATCGCCAGCCTCAACCGCCGCTTCGGCCTCCCGGCCGGCGACGAAGTCACCCCGGCGTTGAGCGACAAGATCGCGATCTGAGGAGGCACCACATGCCGTACCAGGTGAACCGGGCGATCGTGAAACTGCGCGACCAGCCGCGTGACGATTCGATGAACACAGCTGGCAGCGTGGTCATGACCGATCTGCTGGAAAAGCTGGCCGAGGCAACGGTGCCCGGCTGGTGGCACATGCGGGTGATCACGACCGGCAGCGTCGCCCGCGAGGGCTTCATCCGACAGGAACTGCTCGTTGAGGCCGCTGATGCGCTGCCACCGGAGTCGATCGACCGGAAGGCCTTCTTCGACCAGCTCACCTTGTCTGCCCGGGCGTTCGGCACCAACAATCAGTATCTCTATGCTCTTGCGGTAGTTGAGAGCGGCGTCCGTAACGTCGCGTCGAAGAGCTCGTCCGCCATTGGCCCCTTCCAATTCATGCCAGCCACGTGGGCCGATCTTGTCGACAGACACGGAGCATCGACCGGGGTCGGCGCGAAGGATATTCGCGAACCCGGAGCCCAAGCAATTCTGGCGGCGGCCTCGACGGCCGATGCGCAGCGCAAGCTTGCCGGGCTGCTTGGGCGGGTGCCGACGGGAGCAGAACTCTATCTCGCACATTTCTTCGGTTTGGCAGCGGCGACTGCTGTCCTCCGCGCCCATGCAGCCCAGCCGGTCGATCGGGCGCTTCGCGCCTTCTACCGTGGTACCGCAAAGGGCGAAGCATTTGTCGAGCGTATCCTCCACGCGAACGCCTCGCTGCTCATGCCGGGTGGCCGGATCAGCACGACGGCCGAGCTCCTGCAGACGGTCATGCGCCGCTTCGAGAAGGGCACCGAAGAGGCAGCACTGCGGGCAGCGGAGTTCGGTCCGCCCCCGGAGAAGCTGCCCGGCGATCCCGGCGAGGAACCTCCCTGGCTTGCAGCCGCGCGTGGCCAGCTGGCCCAGGGCGTCGTGGAGGACAAGGCGCCCGGCGCCAGCAACCCGGAGATCGAGAAGTACTTCAGGGCGACGATTTTCGGTCCAGCCAGGGATGACACGCCTTGGTGCGCGGCGTTCGTGAGCTGGTGCATGGCAAATTGTGGCGATCCACGAGTAGCCGCGGGCAATCTCCAATCGGCACGCGCCGCCGACTGGATGAACTGGGGGTTCGCAGTCGGCCGCCCGGCCATCGGCGCAGTGGTCGTGACCCACCCACTCGTCACGGGATCGAGCGGGCATGTCGGGTTCCTGACCGGCGTCAAGGGAGGAGACGTGACCCTTCTGGCAGGAAATCAGAGGGATCAAGCCGATCGCGAGGCGGTGTGTGAGCGGCTCTTCACGATCAGCGCGGTACGCGACTTCCGGTGGCTGGACTGGAAGGACCCGGTCATTCCGGCTGGTGGAGGACAAGCGTGAGCACCGCGAACTTTATCAGCTGGCTGAACGAGCATCTCGATCCGAACGAGGGCGATAGCGCAAAAGAACTGAAGAGAATTCTCTCGGCAGCGGCGGGCACGTTGGGGCAGGCGCCGGACCTGCCGGCCTGCAGGAGGCTCGTGGAGCAGAGCATCCAGGTTGGATCGGCCGACGAGATCTTGCGGATCTTCGATGCCAGCACCGTACGTTACGCCCGTGAAGGCAGCCCTGCTCCGGCAGTAGTCCCGGGTCCAGCCGCATCGATGTCGTTAGACACCAGCCCGGCGCCTGCCAGCTTCGTGTCCTGGCTGCAGAGCAACATCTCGATGAGTGGCGTCGTCATCACCTCGATCGGCCTGCTCCTCCTTCTCGGCATCTACTTGTTCCTCGACCAGGATGGTCGTCTTGCCGCGCTGGCGGACGTCGGGGTAGCGCGCGGCCTGATCACCTTCCTGTTCACCGTCGGCACGATCGGCATCGCGGTCCTGATGATCTGCGCCCTGTTCCTGGCCGATGTCACCAAGCTCGACCAGCGCTTCGACCACAGCAAGGAGATCCTGACTGCCCTGATCGCGATCCTGGGAACGGTCGTCGGATTCTATTTCGGCTCGCAGGGGACGCGGGAAGCCCCCACAGATCCGCAGATCGGGACACCCTTGATCGGCCCGCTGCCTGCACAGGCGGGCGGCAGCGTGCAGTTCACTGCCGTCGCGGCCGGAGGACCTGCCCCATTCACTTATGAGCTGAACCTGCGAAGCAACGAGGCTTCCTTGGACGCACAACTCGTCGACCTGTCCGGTACCACGTCCGACAGTGGCCTGATCGACCAGACCATTGAGGTCCCCATGGCAGCCGCCGGCAAGCTCGTCCTGATCGACCTCTCGGTGGCCAATGCTGCCGGCGGCACCTCCACCAGGACCGGCATCGAGTTGCCAGTGCAGTAGCGCCGTCAGAATCCGCTCTCCGACGCACCTTTCGCCTTTGGTCGAGTAAAGCCAAAACTAAGAAACTTGCCGTTGCCGCAGCCCATGCAGTCTGGCTATGCCCCCCGGACCTCTTCGGCCAGACTGGTCTGGCTGACCCTCACCTCGCGATCCGTCAGGCTGCCATCGGATGGACAGGACCCTCAAGCTCGCGCTCGGCAGCATCGTCGTCGGCGCGATCGTGCTTGGTCTGAAGTACTTCGCTTATCATATCACCGGCAGCATCGCGCTCTACTCGGATGCTCTGGAGAGCATCATCAACGTCGCCACGGCGGTCGCGGCGTTCTACGCGATACGGCTGAGTTCGATCCCGCCCGACGCCAATCATCCTTATGGGCACCATAAGGCCGAGTACATTTCGGCCGTCCTTGAGGGTGCGCTGATCGTCTTGGCCGCCGTCTCGATCCTGCGGGAAGCCTATGGAGCGTTCATCGCGCCTCGACCGCTCGAAGCGCCATTCGCCGGCCTCGTCATCAATGGTGTCGCCAGCCTGATCAACGGCGCCTGGTGCTTTGTTCTGTTCCGCTATGGACGCCGCTGGCGCTCGCCGGCGCTGGTCGCCGATGCCCGGCACCTGCGGACCGATGTCATCTCTTCCGCCACCGTCATCGTCGGCGTGATGCTGGTGCCGCTGACGGGCTGGCTGCAGATCGACCCGATCCTGGCCGCCCTGGTCGCGGTCAACGTCCTTTGGTCCGGCTGGAAGCTCATGCGCGAATCCATCGGTGGCCTGATGGATGAAACGGCACCCGAGGACACGGTCGCCCGTGTCCGGGAGGTGATCTCTCTGCACGCCGAGGGTGCTTTGGAAGCCCATGACCTGCGAACGCGGCATGCGGGTAGGATGACCTTCATCGACTTCCATCTGGTGGTGCCTGGATCGATGACGGTATCGGAGTCACATGCCTTGTGCGACCGGCTGGAAGAAGCATTGCGCAACGGCATCGAGGACACGGTCGTCACGATCCACGTCGAGCCGGAGGAAAAGGCGAAGCACCCGGGCGGCGTACCCGTCATCTAGTCCAGCGGATCAGGTCTTCCGGAGGTAGCTGAGGATGGTCTCGACCATGACCACGCGCCGCTTCTCCATCTCCGTCTCGGAGCCGAGATCGGTTCCGTAGATGACCGACAGGGTCCAGCGGTTGTTCAGGTAATAGAATCCAAGCGCGGCGATCGAGATGTAAAGCTGGTTCGGGTCGATCCCCTCGCGGAACACGCCTTTGCGTACGCCCCGGTCCAGGAGCTCGCCGATCAGCGCCACGAACGGCGAGTGCATCTCCCGGATCCGCTTGCTCCGCTTGAGATACTTCGCCTGATGGATGTTCTCCGTGACGATCAGGCGAAGCAGTTCCGGGTTGGCCCGATAGTAGTTCCAGGTGAACCCCACCAGGGCAGCGATCGCGTCCTCCGGCTCCCGCCCCTCGAAATCCAGTTCGCGCTCGGCACGCCGCAGATCGCCATAGGCCTCCTCAAGGACGGCGAGATAGAGATCCTCCTTACTCTTGAAGTAGTGGTAGATCATCCGCTTGTTGATCTTGGCGCGTTGCGCAATCGTGTCGACTCGGGCGCCTGCCAGTCCCTTGCGGGCGAACTCACTTTTGGCGGCGGCCAGGATGCGCGCACTGGTCACCTTGGGATCGCGGGCACGCAGAGTCCGTACCGCGGTTTTCGGTTCTGGCTTGGCCATGATGGCAGCGCTCGGCTCCGGCCCGGTGGCACGGGTCATGGGCCTGGTTCCTCGATAATGAACGGGGCAACCTTAGCAATTTCGGATGGATCGGTCTTGTGCGAACGAACCGGTTCGTTACTTTGGCCAAACGGTCCAGAGGAAAGGGGCATCCATGCACCGACGGTTGGCGCCCCTTTCGGTGAACACGGCGACCCTCGGCTTCAAGCAGCCTCTGCCTGTCGTGGTCGAAGCGCTGGCACGCCGCTCTGTTCAAGGTATCGCGCCCTGGCGGCGAGAATTCCAAGATACGCCCGTCAAGGAAGCCCGGCGGATCATTGCCGATGCCGGGCTGCAGGTGACCAGCCTCTGCCGTGGCTCCTATCTGACCTTCGCCTCCGATCACCAGCGACGCGCGATCCTGGAGGACAACCGCCGGGCAATCGACGAAGCAGCGGCCATGGGCGCGCCGACGCTGTG
>JAESGR010000283.1_pt1 | contig 57940 bp, 28 predicted proteins | sample 9269771 | NCBI WGS metagenome assembly JAESGR01 (sample SAMN15739572, study PRJNA653492) | algae metagenome | isolation source: Chroococcus sp. CMT-3BRIN-NPC107 and co-occurring heterotrophs from well... | place: USA: Clark Mountains Wilderness, California | collected 2010-04-18 | reverse complement strand
ATTAAAGTGAATGTTGCCTCCTTCAAATCTCAAAGGTGAAGTGACAACTGTTGCTCCTTTGGCAGCGCCGGTGCCATACGAGACATTGTTATCAAGCTGATAAATTTGATAGGATTCTTCTGTTAGAAAAGGCTTCATGCGGTAGGCATCGAAATCAAAATCTACTACCTGGTATTCTCCTTTTTTATTTTTCATGAAAGTGCCTCCTGTATCTCTGATCCATAAGTCGCCGTGACCTACTGTATGAAAGGTAATCCCGGCATCAATGGCTGATTGGCTGACCCCTTTTGTAAGTAACATGGTGATTAAGGCTTGGGCATCGGTTTGTTTATTTATCGCGTATTCAATTTTGGTGGAGGTAGGTAATATTTCTTTAATCATATTCGCCTGTACTTCTAGCATGGAAAGATCATTTTTATAATCTACTGTTGGGGAGGATAGCCAGATAGAAGCCAAAGGCTCAAACTCTGCAGGCATATAGTATTTTTCAGGCTTATGCTCTTTTGCTTCTTGTTTATTACTTAGCAATTCTTCGTGCTGCTCACAGCTGGTAAAAAGAAAAGCGGCTAGTGGAATAAATAGTGTAAGCAGAATAGCTCTTTGGCTACTGAGGGATTGTAGTGTTTTCATTTTAAAAGTTTATTTGTGTGCTTATAGCTTGGATATATAGTTATTATGAGTTCAACAATTTATCCTGCCAGTGTTTGCGGAAAATTTCAGGCACTATCTGTTAAAGGATTCATGTGTTTATGAAAAAGGCTGAAAAGCATCAATTACTATTCAGCCTTTTTAAAGGATAGCTTTGGCTGGCATGTCTGATAAATATTTAGCCGGTAGTTTATTGTACAATTACCCGCTGTGTGTAGGAGATTTTGCCTGTTTTTAGGGAAACCAGATACATACCGGCAGGTATATCATTTATTGAAAAGGCAAGTTCATAGCTGCCTGCAGGTTGTGTTTCTGCCGCGCGAAGGGTTTGTAGTACTACTGCTCCAGTAATTGTCAGCAAGGAAACAGCCACAGGAGCCTCTTCAGCAAGCCGATAGCGGATGTATAGTCTTTCTGATACCGGATTTGGAAACAAGGTAAAAGAAGATACCTCTACGGATTCAATAGATTCTTTAACTTCCGTCATGGAAGATGTATGATAACCGGTAGACTCTGCAAGCAGGGTATCTGCTTTTTGCTCTATTGCTGCTAAGCTTTCTGTTTCCGCAGCAGCAGGAGCAATCTCGGCAGTAAACTCGGCGGTAGAATCTACTCTAAACCCAGGCTCCAGCAGGATGGCCTCTCCTGCCCTGAAATCCTTTTTATCTCCGGCTACCAAGTGCAGGTCTCCTTCCGTTTTTAAAATTTTGCGGGCATAATATCGTCTGGTAGAAAATTCAACTTTGCCGTTTTTCAAAGCTTGAGTGGGTATATTTTTCTCCGAAGCTGGAGCAGCCAGTAAAGTACGGGTAATGATAAGCACATCTGTAGACTGACTAACAGAAACCCCGGAAGTATGGGTGCTATTATTTTGTGCCTGAGCCTGCATAAACCACAAACAGAGGCAGCTAAGTATATAAAGATTTTTCATGATTAGTTGAGATAGAACAGATGAATTATTTATTTATAGCCGCTTTTAAGACTTCTACTTCCTGGCGCAGTTGTTTGCTTTCTTCATGGGCTTGTAATAAATACAAGGTCAATTCCTCAATTTTTTGCAGCAGTGTGGCTTGCATGGAACCTAGCTCTATGCCTTCTGCCTTTACCTCTGCTTCAGAGGGTACATCCGGCAGGTGCTTGTTTGCCTCTATGTAAGTGGCTACTTCTGACAAGGGACGAAGTTTATAATCGTCGGCAAAAACAAAGTCTGCCCAGTTAGTCTCCACAGTAATGCCCTTTGCCCGGATTTTGCCATTCACGGAGAGTTTGTAGTCGCCTTCTGAGTTGGTAGTGCCGATTCCCAACCAGCCATTGACAGTTAGTTTCTTATTAGCAAACTCTCCGTAGAGCAGCGGCGTGGTGGTTGAGCCATTGGCGATGTAGAGCTTGTTGGAGCCTTTTTCTAGGGAACCGGCGGAGCAGCCTACAAACACATTGCCATATCCGGTTTCATTTGCATGGCCAGCCCCCTGTCCCAGAAAAGTGTTAAAACTACCGGTTTTAAGGTAGTAGCCTGTCTGCTCACCAATAAAGGTGTTTCCATAACCGGTAGTATTACTCAAGCCGACTGCCTGACCAATAAAGGTATTCGAACTATTCTTCGTATTCATACCGGCTTTACTGCCCACGAAAGTGTTGCTATACACATTGGTAGCACTCATCCCGGCCTGGTGGCCCAGGTACACGTTATGGCTTCCCCAAGTATTCTTTTCGCCGGCCTGGCTGCCGATAAATAAGTTGTAATTGCCATCATAACCGCCAACGTTGGCTTCCCCGGCCTCCCGTCCAATAAAGATGTTGTCGTGCCCGGTGGTGTTGTTGTAGCCGGCCACCGGACCAATGAAGACGTTGCTGTAACCGGTGGTGTTGGCTTGTCCGGCTTTGTAGCCTAAGAAAGCGTTGTTGGCTCCGGTGGTGTTGCTTCTGCCGGCTTCGGCTCCCATAAAGGTGTTCATGCTGCCAGTGGTGTTGTAGTGGCCCGCTTGCTGGCCAAAGAAGGAGTTGCCTCCTCCGGTGGTGTTCTTTTGCCCGGCAGCAAACCCTGTGAAGGTGTTGTTGCTGCCATAAGAGTTCTCCTGTCCGGCCCAGCCGCCCAGAAAAGTATTTTCCTTACCGGTGATGTTTTTGTATCCTGCCAACTCACCCAAAAAAGTCAGGCCACTACCGCTTTCATTACTGAAACCTGCTTGTGTACCCACGAAGGTGTTGGCGTAACCGTAGGTGTTATTATAGCCTGCATCTAAACCCAGGAACACGTTGTGATATCCATTGACGTTGTGTCTACCCGAACTAACGCCCAGGAAAGTATTGCGGTGCCCGCTACGGTTTGCATAGCCAGAATGACTCCCTATAAAGGTGTTGTAACTGCCGGTAGTTCTGTTATTATAAATCCCGGTAAAGTAGCCGAAAGAGCTGTTATGAGATCCTTTCATGTATTCCTCATCCATGTCTGATTCAAAAACAGCGATATTATACTGCGCCCAGCTACAGGTAAAGAAAGTGCTTAACAGCACCAAGAAGATAAGTATTTTACGAGTAAACATAAAATAGAATTGTAGGAAGTGAGAGTTTGATTAATGTTGCTCTTTAAGTTGTTTATTCTCAATTTCGAGTTGCTCTACACGTTTGTTCATTTCAAGCAGATACAGGGTAAGCTCTTCAATTTTTTGGAGCAGCGTAGCTTGCATGGAACCTAAATCCACTCCTTCTACCTTTACCTGTGCTTCAGAGGGTACATCCGGCAGGTGTTTGTGCTGTTGAATGTAAGCGGCTACTTCAGATAAAGACCGAAGTTTATAATCGTCGGCAAAAACAAAGTCTGCCCAGTTGGTCTCGATTTTTATGCTCTTGGCACGGATGCCACCGTTCACAGAAAGTTTATAGCCTCCTGAGCTATTCGTAGTGCCTACACCCAGCCAGCCATTTACAACCAACTTTTTGTTATCAAATTCCCCGTAGAGTAAGGGGCTCATCGTTAGACTATTAGCAATATAGAGTTTGTTTGAGCCTGTCTCATCAAAGCCGGCATAATTTCCCAGGAATACATTGCCACTTCCTTGTAGGTTAGTTGAACCTGCTGCGGTTCCCACATAGGTGTTATTCATGCCAGTGCTGCTGCTTCGTCCGGCATCACCTCCTACAAAAACGTTGTGGTTTCCATTAGCATTATCAATTCCAGCCTCACTACCCAAAAAAGTATTGTTAAAGCCAGATGTATTCTTATAACCAGCCTCGTTACCCATGAACACATTATTATTACCGGTAGTGTTGTAGCGGCCAGTAAGCCGGCCAAAGAAGGAGTTGTTACTGCCAGTGGTGGTTTTTTGTCCGGCTCCATACCCGGTAAATGTATTATAGTTACCACTCGTATTTTCCTGACCGGACCATCCGCCAAGAAAGGTATTCTCTTTACCAGTACTGTTTTTGTAACCGGCCGATTGGCCTAGAAAGGTGAGACCCTTGCCAATTTGATTACTAAAGCCAGAGTGCGATCCAATAAAGGTGTTTGAATATCCGGTTGTATTATTTTGCCCGGATTGTGTTCCTAGAAAAACATTCAGATTTCCTGACGTATTTTGAAAACCTGAATAATAGCCCACAAATATGTTATCATTACCTATCTTATTTTTATATCCGGTGTGGGTCCCTATAAAAGTGTTATTAGAGCCTGTAGTATTTGCAACGCCGGCTGCATCCCCCATAAATGTGTTTGAATTTCCGGTTGTTTGGTCACCTGCTCCCCAGCCAAAGGTGCTATTACTGGCGCCTCCATTTGTACGGGCACCTTCACCATAGTAGGTGTTATGTTGAGATAAGCCAGATGTGTATAACCCAATCAGAAGATGAAGAATGAGAAATAGTTTGCGTGATAACATGATTATAAAATGATTGAATGTTTTGATGAATTATTCTTTAGTTTAACAAGGCTAATCAGGCAGCTATTACTCTATTCTGGTAGCAACTACTGAGTTTTCATATACTTCTTCCTGTTTTCCTTTCTCTTTATATTTTAACACATAGCTGTAGGTTAAGATATTACCTTCCAGTTTGCCTTCGCCATTGATTTCCACTCTTTCATTTCCATCTTCTATCACTTGTGCAATAATCATTTTCTCCCCTTTAATGGTGGCATATACCCCATTATTTACATATCGGAATCCTTCCAGTTCCACCTTATCAACTCCTTTGTTGGATGTGGTTATATTTAATTTGTACTTAAATGTGCCGTCCCCATGGTTGTTATTTTTATCTACCATCTCATACTTTCCTAAGAATGGCAGTCTTTCCTGAGGATTAACTTCTTCATCCTTGTCCTTACTACAGCTTAACAAGGCCATTGACAGCAAAGCAATCAGCAGAAAAGCTGTCAATTGATTTACTACTCTTTGGTAGTCCATTTTTGCATTTGATATAGTTTTTGAAATTGTCATGGTTTGATGTTTTTAAATAGTTGTTTCTAATTAATGTTATTTAGGTCTTACAAGGATTACTTCAACCCGGGATGTTTGCCTTGTGAAGACGATGCAAAAGTAGATTAAGCAGCTACAGAGGGGTTATTACTATTGTAACATTAACTTCATCTATTGTAACACTCTAAAAATTGTACTTTAAACACAATTCCAAATTAAAATAATTATAAAATATACGGCTCTAGTGCTTATATAATTAGAATTTATACAAAAAAGCAGTGTAATTATTTATGCGAAAGCAAAAGGATTTTTGAACTAATTACAGAAGTATATAGTGCTATAATTAATACATAAATTATATTATATCTATATGTTACAATAAGTTAAAACAATGTTACAAGTGCATACTGAGGAAGTTTATAATTTATATCACTGCTACAAGCCAAGGGAAACGTATCATAAATTAGCTTGTAACAGTAATTAATTCGACCTGATTTTATATTCTAATTTGAGCTTTTAAATAGAAAAAGGGAATACTTAGCACCAAGCAAATCGCTTTGCTACTACATTATGTATTTACATGATCTGTCAGAAAAAGTAAAGTTTAGATGGAGGCAGATGATTTCTTCTAAATAATAGGTGACCTTACTGTTTAGCCTATTGTATGCTTCAACTAGGGCGATGGATTTTTATCATGCTCTACCTTTAAGACTACAGGATGTCCCTAGAATTAGAAGAGATAGCGGAAATGATGATTTTAATCAGACCAACACCATGTTCTGCTAAGCTAACTCATGCAGTTGAAGTTCAAATATTGGAAGTCTTGGCAGCTAATGTTTAAAACTAAGCTATAAACTCTTACTTATATAGGTTGGCCTGAAGAGCAAAAGCTCAATTTTAAAAGAGATTGTTTGAAGGCTAATGATTTATAGCAGAATAAAATGGGGTATAAGAATTGTTTTGGAGGGTCTATATAACTAACTCAAAGATTGAGTTTCTTGTAAATTTATGAATTCATTGGCTGCCACACCAAATTGCTGGCGGAAGCATTTAGCGAAGTAGGGTAAGCTGTTGAACCCTACTTGGTAGGCTATTTCCGATACATTGCCGCAACGGGATTTTAGCAGTTGAGCTGCCCGTATTAGTCTCAGTGTGCGCAAAAATTCACTGGTTGATTGACCGGTTAATGCCGTTAGCTTTCGGTGCAATTGCATACGGCTCATTCCAATTTCCCGGCTGAACTCTTCAGGGCCAAAAGTAGCATCACTCATATTTTTTTCTACTACCTGCATTACTTTTGCTAAAAACTTCTCGTTAACAGAAGTTACTTCTATATCTTTGGGTTGTAGCAGCAATCTTTTGCTGTAATGATGGCGAAGTTTACGGTGATTTTCTATCAGGTTTTTTACCCGGATCTGCAACTCACGGATATCAAAAGGTTTGGTCAGGTATTCATCTGCCCCCTTTTCCAGGCCGCTGAGCTTATTTTCTGACGTAGCTAAAGCCGTAAGCAAAATAATGGGAATATGGCTGGTTCGTTCATCTGTTTTGATTTTATTGCATAGTTGCAAACCATCCATGTCAGGCATCATCCAATCGCTGATAATCAAATCCGGTAATGTTGCTATGGCGTTTTCCAGCCCTTTTAGCCCATTCTCACTTTCTATCACCCGGTACTTGTCTACTAATTTAGAGTGAATATAGGTACGCAGATCTTCATTATCTTCTACCACTAATACCAGAGGCATTTCCTGATCCTGGGCAGCCAGGAAAAGTCCATCCATTTTGTGTTCTTGCTCAGAACAAAACAAATCTGGATCAAGCACTTGTATAGAAGGAGGAGCAATAGTCGAATTGTCTGTTTCCACTTGTATAGCGGAGCATGGTACAACATCGGGTATTAGCTGAGCAGCATCACCAATAGGCATAAAAGGCATACTAACGATAAACCGTGACCCTTTACCTTTCTTGCTTTCAATCCGGATAGTTCCTCCGTGCAACTCTACCAGCTCTTTAGTTAAGGCAAGACCTATCCCTGTGCCCTGCCCATCAATATAATACGTTTTACTCTGATAAAACCGGTTAAACACTTTAGCTGATTCTGATTCATCAATGCCTTCTCCATTATCTTCAACTACCACTTCAAGAGTAGGTTGGTTTGTTGTTGGATTATGCACATGTAGATGTACAGTTATTTTTCCACCATCAGGGGTAAACTTAAATGCATTGGAAAGCAGATTTGTAAAAATTTTTTCCTGCTTATCTTCATCAAAATAGGCAGGCAATAACTGATGGCTGAGAAGCAGTTCAAATCTAATCTGACGTTGCACTGCCATCGAGGAAAAAGAGCCTGTCAGCATCCGGAAAAAGTGAGCAAGATCACCTTTGGCAAGCGTTAGTTTCATTTTTCCTGATTCTACTTTAGACAGGTCGAGTAACTGATTAATAAGTTGCAGCAGACGATGGGCATTGCGGTGCATCATACACATTTCCCTGCGGCTGACCTCTATAGTCTCCAGGCTTTGTTTTGCTCCAAGGAGTTTATCACTTAAACCTGTTAATATCAGAGTTAGAGGCGTGCGGAACTCATGGGAAATATTAGCAAAGAAAATAGATTTCAACTCATCCATCTCTTTTAGCTTTTCTGTTTGCTGAGCCAGTTCAATCGTCTGACTTTCCAGTACAGCAGCCTGCTGCTCCATCTGTATGTGTTTGAGATGTAGCTCTTCGTTTTTTTCTACCAGCAAACGATTCTGCTGTATTTTGAGTCGTTGACGGCTCACAACTAACCCTCCAATAATAAGAGTTAGCAGCAGACCTAAGGCAATCCCATTCCTGATAAGTGTAGCCCGTTGAGTATCTTTCTTCAATAATTCTCCATCCTTCCTTAACAATTCTATTTCTGCTTGCTTTTTGCTCAATTCGTAGTTTGCCTGCAGTTGTGCTATTTTTCTGGTTGTGTTTTCATTAAATAAAGAATCTTTGAAGCTTAGTAGTTTAGACTGGTAGTGAAGAGCTAAGGGATAATTTCTTTGCTTACTATAAGCATCTGCTAGTCCTTTATAGGCAACCATTTTTTCTTCTGCCAATTCTTGTTTGATGGCTAAAGGTAGTGATAACTCATAAAAACGAATAGCCTCTGCTGTTTGTCCTAAATAAAGATGTATTTTAGCTATACCCTGCAAAGCTAAGGTAGTGGTAGTGATATACCCCATAGGCTTACTTCTCTCATATGCTTGTTTGAGATAATAAAGTGCCTGATCGTATTGACCTGTTTGTGTAAAAATTCCTCCTAAGGTATTGTAGCAAGTAGTTTGACCAGCAACATGAGAGAGAGAATCAAAAATCTGAAGGGCCTCCCCAATATATTCTTTTGCTTTAGTAAATTCATCTATATCTTTATAAGTTACCCCGATGTTGCTTAACACATAGGCTTCATTCTCTTTATCTACTGTTTTCCATAACCCAAGCGATTGCCTGAAATAATTAAGCGCCTCCTTGTATCTATTCTGCCGCCTCATTACATCGCCAATAGCATTCAAAGCCTTTGCTTTCAAACTCCTGGATGGAATTGCTTCACTTATTTTTAACGCTTTAAGGAAATACTCTACTGATTGAGAGTAATCACCTAAAGATTCATGACACCTGCCCATCCATATATAGGTTAGACTTTCGTCTTCTTTCTTTTCTAGCTCATGATAGGTAGACAAGGCTTTGACATATAGAACAAGTGCCTGCTGATTCTGATTAAGCACCATATAGTAATGTCCTAAGTTAGCCTGGCTTTTGGCTATGCCATAGGTATCCTTTGCCTTGGTAGCCAGTGCTAAGGCTTCTTCTGCGTAGAATTTGTGCTTTGGGGGGTCAACACTCCAGTACTGGTAAGATAACTCATTAAGTAGTTGCAAACGGCTAGAGTCAGTCAAGTCTGTGAAGAGTAGCCTTTCTAACGTATCAATTTTTGTTTGCTGGGCTGCACATGCTGAAATAAAAAGTACATTAAACAGTAGTAAAAGATAAACAATTAAAAGTTTCACAGGGTAAATAAGTTATACAGGTGTATATACATTACTTTATACTATATTTTGTATAGGGCATTGAGAAAATTACCTCTAGAAACAACAAATTCTATGATAATTTATAAAATAGTAAGTGTGGCTTATTTTAAATTTGTTTACCATTTCTAATTTATTTGGTGAACCAAAATTTTATAAGGCAAATAAATTAGCCTTGATGAAAAATACCGTATGAGGTAACCCTGTGGTATGCCTTTCTTTCATATATATTTAAGGGCAAGAGAAGCAACCGCCTAATTTATTTTGTACCAATGTATACTCGGATGATGGACAAAACTGGTAACAAAAACTCATCAAAATTAGCTAAGTGAACTTTGATTAATTTAACCACTTTTTGTAACTTCTGCCATTATGGCTGATTTTGTACAGAGGGCCTTATCGTTAATTGATAGTTGAGTTATACCAAAGGCAGGATAAATTTTCTTAGTAACTACAGGGAACAATTGTCTACCATGGCTATTATTAAGAAATATCAAAGTAGAATTTCTATATAAGTTCTTCCCTTTTTTAACTCAAGTAGGCATATATGATGGATATGCCCTTTCGACACCATTGCCTAAAATAGTCAGAATAGGTTCTTTCTCCCGATCGGTGTTTTGATTATCATAAATCCCTGCCCATTTGATCCCAAACTTGGAATGTTGGATGTACCAATAAATCCTGTTGCGCCAGTACTCGAATCCATTCACCAGCTCCTTCTGTCCAATGAATGTGGAATAGAAATCGTGTTTTCTGGTTGCCGATTGTGCGGGGATGTAAAAAACAAACTAACCAATAACCGTTTTGTGTCCCTATTTGTCTATCTGCTCTTACAACCCTTAGTTGATGTTGTTAGTAGAAAAATAAGTCACTTTTTAAAGTTACTAGCGAAAAGCCTAAAAACACCCCTTTTCGATTTTAAAAAAAATCTAAAAATAATCTCTGCATTTTGGGTACTGCAAATTTTACAAACAAAAAACCGCCAAATTTGCGAAATTTAGCGGTTTTTACTGAGCCCCCAGTCGGAATCGAACCAACGACCTACTGATTACAAGTATAGCGCCTCTATGCTATAAATCAGATACTTATGACATACAGGTCTCAAATAGGTCTCGAAATATAATTTCTAAACTACCCTTTTTCCCTCTTTTCGCTAGGAAAAATTATTTACTATGTTAGGTTCCTGAATCTTAAAAAGCAGTACCTACACGAATACTTACCTAGTCCATTCTTTGCTTTTGCCTTCAATGTTCTCTTTCATCTGACTACATACAAGTGTTTAGTTGAAAAAGTGTACAGTGAATCGAGAATATTCCAATCTACACCTTTTTTATTTTGGTCTATAAGTAACTTTCTTTTTAGTCCACTGGTGAGCATCTGGTGTAGCCCCATAAAACTTATCTCTTATATAGTCGGTGCTACTTTCTGAGGTTTGAATATTTTCTATCGTAAAGTCATGCATCTTGAACTGCTCTTCTGAAACGGTTCCAGTAAACCGCTTGCTTACATAGATAGATTCTCCAATCTCCAAACGTACTCGCATTTCGGTTTTAAACTCACCTTTATACTTAGGAAACAAAAGAACTATAAATTCTCTAGGTTTTACATACAGAGACCAGTTTCCCATGCCACAAAAGCGCATATTTTTGTGTTCAATAGGTCTGAAAGAAGAATAGCCTACATTTTTATTCCATCTTTCTTTGGCTTCCTGAATCCCATACGCACTTCCATCAATTCCATTGAAAACTTTGGTGTTGTTGGTTGCGTTCACCACATAGACTGCATAGTAAGTATCTAAAATGGTATCTTTTCCAAAGTCAGTATTGCGTGAAGTATAATATATATCCTTATCGTAATCCACTACTATATCAAAACCATTATAATCAATACTATCATTACTGTCTAAGTATGGAGAAATTCTGGCATGTTTCTGCTCGGCATCAAGGCTATCATAATAACCATAGCTCTTATTAAATGGATTAATATCTATTGTACGTTGCTGAAAACTGTACTTACCGATAAAATGGGGATCATTATACGTAACCCATTTAGCTTCGGCTAGCTGAAGGGAATCATATGGCTGGGAGTTAATGGTGGTTGGAATAGAAAAATGCTCCACACGAGGTTTTACTTTTACTTCTTGAGAAGGTTTATTGCAGCTAGTATAGGCAATAATAAGCGCAAATAGGAAATGATAACGTGTCATATAATGATGGCATTATTCTTAATAAACTTAACTGCAAGTAGCGTTAGCATCCCAGTCTATACAAGCATATGCTTGACAGGAGGAAGTATTACTCTTGCATCATAGGTTGAGGGTGAATGAATTTTAATACTACCGATAAGTTGCTCACATTTTTGTTCTATTGCTGGGAGTGAACCACAATTCTGAAAAAGTAACCTCTACATTACCCCTACTACTATATCATCTACATAAGATTGAGCTCCAACATAAAGTAATAAGTAGTTCTTCTTTAGCCTGTTCTTTAACTCAAAAATCTCTTTTTCCATTAGACATTTTTAGTCTTCCAGCCATGTTTGCTTTTTACTTATTCTTGCATTTGTTTGCATTCAAAAAGCACAATTTCAATTATTAACAATTTAGGAGAATGTAAAACTTTTCTTATTTAAATTATTGATGAATAAACGTCCCACCTGTGTTTTTCCATATTAAGTTATACTTTTTATCGTCGGGAACTATGTCTTTATCTCCATCATTGTCGTAATCAAAGAATCTAGGAAAACTAATCCACTGACCATTATCAGTTGAATTAGCTAATATGGCAGATGAGGTAATGTCAGCAAACATGTTTCCATTATTTTTGATCATTTGTAAATAATATCCGGCATAGAAAGGATTGTGTGAAGTACGGTTTAGAAGCACATCGGTACTACCATCCTGATCTATGTCATAAAAGTCGATATCTATTACTATCCCTTTTCCGGAAACAGCTGGCAAGGTGCTTTTATTAGAAGTTGAATATTTACCTGAGCTAGAGCCCCAATAGATAACCGTAGGCGCATTTTCATATTCATGCCCTGCTATAAGTAAATCTAAGAAACCATCTTTGTTAAGATCATACAATTCAGAAGTATAATATTGGGTAGGCATATCTTGAGGTAGAATTGTATTATCTACTGTAAATGCTGCTTGTCCATTATTGAGTAGTATTTTATGGCCGCTAAAATTATCTGTTAAGAACAGGTCGGTGTCCCCATCATTATCAACATCTCCCGAAGTAACAGAGTGATAAAAACCCGGATTTACAGGAAGTAGCGAGGATTGAAAGGAAATTCCATTTTGATTGATCAGTAAATAAGGTTTTTCACCAGGAAAAGGAGGTTGGTCATAGCCATGTCCAGTTAAAATAACATCTATATTGCCGTCTTGATTAAAATCATTAATAATAGCTTTTCTCGGATGTACCAGAGCTGGAGCAGCATTATTGAATATGGCTGGATAGGAGATGTATATACCATTATCATTTCTATAGTATTCAGCAAGAACTGTGCTTTGTGTATCACTCAGCCTGGCAGCCATAATATCTTCATCGCCATCTTTGTCAAAGTCAAAGGCTACTCTAGCTAAATGAGAATAGATATGATAGTTCTTAAAAATTGATTCATAGCTAATATACGTTTTTATGTTCTCCGCTTTTGCATACGATGTAGTAGCATTGATAGTAGTGTTGGCTAGAATACCTGATCTACTAAGATTGACAGTAAACTCTTTTACACTTCCATCTTCTGCTTTAATTTGGTAGATAATCGGCTTAGAAAAGTCATTGCTTGTTTGCCCACTCACCTGCGGTGTAGTATTTATAAAACAGGAGGCTTTCTCAGGAAGAGTAAAGGTAGCAATAAGGTTGGATACATCCAGCCCATTAGGCAAAGTTATATTTACATCACTTCCTGAAATAGTTCCTTTATAATCTTGTGGGAGAGATGGATTTTCTTTTTGATTCAAGCCAAATGTTAAAATCTCCTTAGCTGAAGAAAGAGTTGGAGACGGCTTTTGTGGCGATACATCTTTCTTTGTACACGAAATAATGCTACTAAAGAAAATGAGTAGTAAAAATATTAAACTAATTTTCATGAACACTAAATATAATTATAGGAATTATTTCAAATTTATTCGATGATTTGATGTATAATAAGAGCAAATAATCCACTAATAGCTTTATACATTTTATAGAACAAAAGTTTTAATCAGAAGCATTTTAAGATATTTTGCTATTCATAATCTTACAAGACTGGCTAAGTCTAATTATGTCACCACCGTCAAAGGCGGTGATGACATTTAAATAAAAAATAGATTATCAATTTGCCCAAACTCTGCCTTTTAATCAATTACTTTATAGGTAAAGTAGTTCTATCAACTGTACTAATATCTGCTGCTATTCTATTCCCTGAGTTGTTCCAGTCAAGCCCTGCACTAAAATCAGCAATACTTACAACCTGGTTATAAGATATAGTGCCTGTGAATGTTTTGGATTTGCCAAAATTATTGATTACTACTCGATAGGAAGTTGCTGCTCCATCCTCTGGACCATAATAATGTACCTGCACTTTATATGTACCCATAATTGGTGCTTCATTTGTAGGCCAAAATACATTTTCAGGACCCAAACCATCCGTATCATCAAGGTCAAGTTCGCCTTTTGAAGAAGTTGTACGGTTACCATAATATATTTTTTCACCATTCGGGTCAATAACCCATAAGTCGATATCTGCTGATGTATTCCAAGCTAAAGTAATCTTTATATCTCCATAACCAGAATTAAGAATTGCTTCTTGCATTTTAAGGTCTTTTTCTAATCTAGCTCGATATTCAGAGTATAAAGTATTCATTCCTTTCGCTGCCTCTATTGCAATACCATAACATCCATACAATGCTTCATGTAACTCTTTAGCATTTTTTGGTTTTGTCACAAACTTTAAACAGTTTATCAGGTTCATTTTTATTGAATGAACGGATGTTATAGCACTGGCTAACTTGTTATCTTGATCTGGATTAAGGATTTTAATTGCATCATAAATCGCAGAGCTACATCCTACAAATGCACCAAGTGCTCCAAAAGGTGTAAAAGGAGGTATCCAACTCACGACGCAACCTGTAATACTGAAAACAGTTCCTACAATAGTAAGCATTTGATCCACATCTTCCCCTGCCCTTCTACCATTTCTGGCATTGATGAGTACATTCAAATCATCTACATTGATTTTAACCCCGTATTTATAAACAGGATCTGATAAATTATCTGATGGAAATTTAGCTACGTTAACTGTTCCTTCCTCTAAATTATACCCATCCAACATGATGGATTCATTTTTACTGTAAATGAAAGACGGCAATCCCATTGAATTTAGTTCAATAATTGAATTTGTGCCATCATGTCCGTTGATATGTATTTTGTCGATTACGCCATTTTGGACATGAGGTATAATAGCATTAGAAAGGGAATCTGTTATATGGAGTGGAAATTCATCATTTTCAGTCTCTATATAAGATACATTGCTCGGTAATATAGTGTTCCAGTCTATAATATCAACACTACCTAAATCAAAAGCATTTTCTTTATATACTAACTTTACATCTGTTCTGCCTTCCTGAACTTCAAAAGGGACAAATGCATAAATAGAATCAGGGGTAAGTTTAGAAATGGGGATTTCCAAGCTTCCAAAAAACATTTTATAATCATCTATGATGCCAGGATATTTGTTCCCACCAAATGATATAGTTTGATAAGGAATCACTTGCAGTATGTCTAAAGATTTATTAAAGGAAACAACTTCAGGCTCAATAACATCAGGTTTTAAGCAACTATAAAAAAAGACATTGAAGGAGGCAAAAAAGCAGAGAGTAAATAACTTTTTCATATTTAAACAGATTGTCTTGGATGAATTGTAAGTGAATGGTAAGATCTGGATGGTCTTTCTTTAATTGTGGATATAATAGAGATCGCTGAAGTAATAAATTAACACTTTATCAAAAAGCAACGCCTAAGTTAAAACCTAAGCCTCGTATACCCGGTAATGGTAAACTCCCTTTAATATCTACTCCTTGGTCAGAGACGGTGGCCGCAGCATCTACTAAGGGTTTTAAACTGCTAATAACAGATTCTACGTCTTCTTTTAACCCTCTCCTATCATCGGCCGACATAGTTTTTAAATCTATTGCAGCCGGCATGTCAATTTTAAGTTTACCATACTGGGCTCCAATAATATACCAGTCTAAGGTTATCCTTTTAGCTATTAGCCATTGAGACCCGATCATTAGCCCGCCTGCAAATCCTTTTATAGTGCCATCAAAAGGTAGCCGGTAAGTACCCTTTTCAGTACGATATTCATGAGGGTAAGCTGCTGTCAGATTCATATAACGGCCATATAAGGACAGGTAAAATCCACGTGCCCCGGGTTTTCGACCTGTATAAAATCGAAGCTCGCTTGTAAGTGTATTGTTACCAATAATGATTGAGTTAAGCCCATCCATTAGTTCTTGGTCTTCCTCTGCATACTTTTTAACTACTTGTTTCATTAAAAAAGGAGTGGAAACCCTTACTTTCGGCATATATCTATATCCTGCTACGATAGTAATTTTTCTGGACAAGGATCGCTCATAACTGAGACTATTATTGTAAAGGGCGAATGAAGACAGGTTTACTTTTATTATATTTTTTCTAAATATTTCTTTCTTAAAAACATTGCCTGATGTCCCCGAATTAATCAATGTGTCAGAAGTTGCTCTATCACCTATAAAACACACAAAAGCGAAGGAATTCAAAGAGGATAATGCGAAAATAAGGGTTAAGAGTATTCTCATAGATGTAAATTGTTACAAGTTTGTTATTAAGGTTATTTGAAAGCGATGATTATAAAAGACTGTTTAGAGTTCTTGATGAAGAATAATCTGGCGTAGATTGTTAGCCTTATAAGCATCAAATCAAACTGTGATATTTAACTTTCTTACGCCAGACGCTACAACATTCTGATTTTAATCTACGGGACACTGAGCCATACAACCTTTTGTTAAAAGGTTGTATGAATTTACAATTACTATTTACTGAAAGTATATTGGTAGCTTATTGTAGTTAATGTTAGGAAAGCGAGAACTTAACCTTTCACTGTGTAGCCTTAGATATTGCAATATACGTTGCCCTGATAATATTTAAATTACCCATAGTTATTTCTTTATAACTTTGATTATCTGGATTCGGCCATCTTCTTGCTGTAGTTTAAGCAGATAAATACCTGGACTCATGGTTACCCCTGAAACTTCTATCTCTACTTCTACTTGCCTGGACAGAATGTACTCTTTTGCAAAATACTGCTTACCTACTACATCTGTCATCGTCAGGATAACTTTGCCTTGCATTCCACTGGTAGCCAGAGTTACTTTGTTCTCAAAGGGATTAGGATAAACAGCCACTTGGTTGTTTTCTTCATCTTCCTCTATAGCTAACCTACTACTGCTGGTTGTATAGGGTGACAAAACCGAACCTGGAACCACAGTGATCGTGCTGCTACCAGGGATAATCCAACCAACCGCTAAATTATCTCCACCAGCAGCTTCCTTGTGCAAGGCTTCTATGTAGTACTTCTTCCCTTTCTCCAGGGGTATAGCTACCGACTTTTGCGAAGGATATTTGTTCCACTGCTTAGAGCTGGTATAACCGGTTACAGAAGAAATTCTGCGCTTTAATGAAGGACTATCACTGGTACTCAACCACAGTTCACTATAATCATCGGAAGCCAGGTAGAAGGTATAATTGCCGTTAGCAGGTGCACAGATGTAACCTCTAATCCGTTGTCCATAATTGTCTCCTGCATTAGATGGTGCTTCAAAAGAAGTGAGTTGTGTCTTAGAGGTAGGTGTACTACTTACTGGTATAGAGGATATAGCTGTTCCTGTAATATTTGCCCAATATTCTCTCAAGATCGTGCCGGTAGCTGTACAGGCTATAGCTGTAGTAGAGACAGACACATTGGAGAAAGTGGCTGTGTTCCAAAGAGAGTTATTCTGAGAAGAGAGCGCCATACCTACATAGATACTACTTCCCATTGTAATGCTTGTTGACCCAATAGTTGTCCAGTTGATGCCATCTGCCGAGTAGGAGGAAGTAAAGGTGTTGCCACTTCTTGCCAGTTTGAGCCATCTGGAAGCTGTGCCAGCTACTGCTTTATACCCTGGTGTTCCTGCACCCTGACGGTACATAAAGTTGGTGTTTCCAGATGGATTTACCGCTAGGGCAACAAAAGAAGAACTAGCACTTAAGCTTTCCCGGATCATCACTCCTGCTAGGGCATTAGCATGGGTGTTGCCTATGCTGGCTACTTTGGCAACAATAGTCGCATTGCCACTCAAAGACTGATACACGTAATGATAAGAATCCGGGGCTTTGTAAAAGTCAAAACCTCCACTTTTGAGCGTAAATACACCATTGTTGTATACCGCACTGCCTGCTCTGCTTACTGCGCCAATATCCGCATTCTTCCAGGGAGAAGGCAAATTGCTGATATGGGCTTTGTTCTGAATAAGTAAGCTTCCCATGGGATTGGCCCCGTCTGCAGTAGAATTGAATCGCTTGATGAGAGTAAATCCGGTGCCATTCATAGCTATTTTGAAAATTGTTCCTCCATTTTCACTCCTTCCATCATAGCTGGTCATACCATACAAAAAGCCATCGCCGCCTTGTACTAAACTGCCATATGGGCCTCCTTCTTCCCTCGTAAAATTTTTAAGAACAGCATAACCTGTACCATTGGCAGCTATTTTAAATAGTATCCCATTATTAAAAGATCCACCGGAAGCGGACATCCCATAGAAAAAACCATCCCCGCCCTGTAACAGCTTGCCATTATTACCATGAACCTCACTTTCAGTAACGGGCCGGAGTATTGTAAAACTTGTTCCGTCTGTTTTTATCTTGTAGATGGTACCTGCTCCAAAAAAGGTAGCGTTAGTTGTTCCATACAGAAAGCCATCCGTTCCTTTTATAAGACCTCCTGATGGATAAGCCCCATCTTTAGTAGGCAAGAATTGCCTAATGACGGCGAAACCTGTTCCATCTTTGCGTATCTTAAAGATGGTACCCATACTGTAATCAGTATTTCTATCATCATTTGCTGGATTTCCTCCATCTGAGTTTATTCCATATAAAAATCCATCAACTCCTTCCAAGAGTCTTCCTACCGGAGCATTGCCATCTGCAGAGTGATTGAAGTGCCTGAGCACCGTGAAGCCTGTTCCATCAGCTCTTAATTTAAAAATAGTGCCCCCACCTATGCTTCCCCCAGTTTGTGCTGTGCCATACAAAAAGCCATCACTACTTTCCATTAAGTCATTGGGATTAGCCCCATCTGTAGGAGAATTGAAGTGCTTAAGAATGGTATAATTCGTACCATTGGGCGCTACCTTGAAGATTGTGCCGCTACCAGTATTCCCTCCAGCACTGGTTGTGCCATAGATAAACCCATTTCTGCTTTCTACTACGCTGCCTGTAGGAGTGGCTCCTAGGGTGGTAGAGGAAAACCTTTTCAGCACCGTAAAACCACTCCCATTCCCGCCTACTTTAAATATAGTACCCTGACTTTGTTCTCCTATACTGCCCCCAGATCGCAGCATTCCATAGAGCAGCCCATCAGTGCCTTCTATCAAATTGCCACGCGGATCTCTTCCATCAGTAGCTTTGTTAAAGCTTCTAATAACAGAAAAAGCAGTGCCGTTAAGAGCTATTTTGAAGATCGTGCCATCATCATACGTGCCACCAGAATAAGTCATCCCATATAAAAAACCATCCCTGCTTTTTACTAGACTTCCCAAGGGACTAGCTCCATCTGTAGTTGCACGAAAACTTTTAAGGATGGAAAAGCCTGTACCATTGGGGGCTATCTTAAAGATCGTGCCTTGGCCATTTCCTCCTCGATCTGTCATTCCATATAAAAAGCCATCATTGCCATTGATTAAACTACCAGAAGGGCTGCCTCCATCAGTAACTGCATTAAAGTTTTTCAGGACAACAAAGCTGGTGCCATTAGAGGCTATCTTAAAAATGGTACCATCACTATTGGCTCCTCCTGTACTTGTCATTCCATATAAAAAACCGTCACTGCCTTTTAAGAGACTTCCGTCTGAATGCCCACCATCAGTGGCCATATTGAAACTTTTCAGCACAGTAAAGCTGGTGCCATTGGGAGCTATTTTAAAAATGGTACCATTAAAATTAGCACCACCCCGAATTGTTACACCATACAAAAAGCCGTCATTTCCATTGATTAAACCTCCTGAAGGTAGGTCACCATCTGTAGTTGCACGAAAGCTTTTAAGGATGGAAAAGCCTGTACCATTAGGGGCTATCTTAAAGATCGTGCCATTATTAGTAACTCCGCCACTTTTCGCTACGCCATACAAAAAGCCATCACTGCCTTCGAGTAAATTGTCTTCAGGGTAGCCTCCATCGGTAGATAAATTTAAGTGTTTCAGTACAGTAAAGCCTGTACCATTCGCTGCTATCTTAAAAATAGTGCCACTATTATATATTCCTCCTCCATTGGTGGTTCCATAAAAAAAACCATCTTTGCCTTGTATCAGGCTTCCATAGGGATTTGCTGGATCTCTTCGGTAAGCTTGCTGAACCATAAAATCACTGCCAGTGCTTTTTAATGAAAAAAGGGTTCCTGCACCCTGAGGACCAAAGTTGGAAGTAAAGCCCCACAGAATATCCTGGGCATAACTAGTTTGGGCAGGTATCAAACTGTAGGTAAGCAAGGCAACCCATAAGAAGCCCTTAAGTTTAGGTATGGCAATCGTATGCTTAGTAAAGATGAACCGGATGCATCTCCAAGCGGTAAGGTAAAAGCATAGTATAGGTATCAAATAACGCATGAGCAATTTGTTGGTAGTGAGGAATAAATTAAGTGGCAGATTAGGGATAATTAAAGTAAAGCGACCTATTTAAAACAGGTCATTTAAAAATGTAGTTGAATGGCATTCAAAACAGGGTAGATTAATTAGTGAAAATCAGTAAGGGCGAAAAAAACAGATAAATGGAAGCACGTGTAAAGAGCGTAAAAATATTTCTTCATAAAATGGTTTAAGGTATTAGACATAATGAATAAATTATGTAGAATTAATTGATCTCTGTAGAATTTTTATTAAAAAATTTTTGATATACAGAGCTTTATATGTAGTCAGAAGAACAGATATCTTTTAAAATCCTTTTTGTAAAGCTATAAAGGATTATTTTGATAAAAAATACCTATTGTTGGGTATTTTTTATTGATCAGTTGCTATTTAAAGTATTAGCAATCAAAGTGATGTAATGTGTAAGCTTTTCTACAGGACTATATAATTTAATTGTATTACCTCGTTGAATTGTTGAGCTATGAATTGGGAAGATTATTAAAACATACTTTCCACCTGATTTGAAATAAATTTATTTATTGGGATGTATACATTTGTTCTTACAGTAAAAAAATAAACAATTTTAAATTGCTATAGGTTAATCCCATTTTGTGTTGATACTATTTACTTTCCTCAAGATAGAATAATTCTTATATTATTCTTTATTGGTGAACAGTGTATTTTAACTGCCCAATATGTTTTAAATAATCTATGTCAAACTCAACATATTTATCTTTAAGCTTAATAGATAGAGAGTCAGTAGATCTTTCTTTAAGCCTTAAAGAGGAATAGAAAAAAAGTTTGTTTACTCTTACACCTCTATATACCACCTTATCAAGATAATACTTTTCTGAAGGGATGTTGCTCAAACTATCCTGGAAAGTATGTTTAGTAATAAGCTTTTTAAGCACCGGTTTTCCATCCAGAGCTAATATAATTTGATAGGCTTTGTATTTGGATGGATTAAGGTATTGCCCCTTTTTAAGCAAATTAATAGCATTTTCTTTATCCTCTACAAACTCATTTAATGTCAACGCATAATTTTGGTTATAATAGTTTTGTTTTGTAGTTACTGTTATGGTATCAGTTATATAGTGGAGCTGTTGTTCATAGGTTAAACTTCTACTTGCTTCTATACCTTGTTGAGATGAATCCATATTAAAAATGATGGAGTCATTTACTAGTCTGGTCTCTCCTTCATTAGCAGGTTTTCGATTGCTTTTGCAAGAGCAAATAAGGACAAGACCGATAAATAAATAAAATTTCATTGAGCAATATAAAAAATGGTGAAGAGTTGGTTATTCAAGCTTTAATTTCTAATGTATTCAACTTTTAAGCACATTAAAATCGATGTTTTGAACCTATATCCCTATATGAATAATATTTTCTTAATCATCACAAGCCAGGAAGTTTAGTATTTGTAAAGCGACTTCTAAAATAGGATTTTTGAGTATACATATCCAAAAGTATTTAGGTAAACATATTTTCAATAAAGACTGTATCTTATTTTCCGTGAAGAGTATAGTAAAATATTATATTTTGTATGGGTAGTATTAGTGGAATTTACTAAATGAAAGCTACAATAGTTCAAGTTTATTGCCTTGAATCTTGTTCGTGCTTCTTTATTCGCTTATTAAAGTATACTGAACAACGTTATTACCAGTTTTTGGGCTGGTAGTTGTTTTAGTAATTTCAAGTTTTCCTTCTTCAATAGTATCAATACTATATTCAAGTGTACCGTTTGTGCTACTAGGAGCAGGAGAAAGATTTTTTATTATCAAAACAGTATTAGTAGAATTTAACTCCCATTGGCCGTTAAAAGTACTCCCTTCAAATTCAGTTAACTGGGCTGTTGATGGATCGCTTAGATCAAGTCTATAATTGGCATAACCCGCCATAGTATTAGTAGTAGATCCTTCCGCGTACACGGAGTTGTTATTGTAATTTACATGGATAGCCTTCCACTTATTCCGAATTAATTCAACTACTGTTTTCTGTGGCTCAGGATTGACGCTATTGCAACTAACTGCTACACAGAAAAGAATTATTAATATTTGCAAAGAGTAGGATCTATTTTTCATGACTTGGAGAATAATTTACTCGTGTTTTCTTATTTAGAAACACCTTATTACACAAAGTTATCTTGAGGGATATTATGTATAATAAGGTGCTCAATAATGGGATAGTTATGATTTTCTGATTTATTGTATCATTACTTTCTTTATCACGATGGACTTACCATCTGATATTTGCAATAAATACAAACCTTTGGCAAATTGGCCTGCTTTTACGTGGACTTCCATCTGGTTGTTACTCTCCGTTCTTCTTACTATTTCCCCCTGTGCATTCATCAAGATAAGTGTTGACTTTCTCAGGGCAGCAGGTAATTCTACAGTAAAGCTATGCACGGCCGGGTTAGGATATACCTTTACGCCTTTGGCTAGTTCGTCTTCTAAACCAGTAACTTTAGCAATCGTTGTTATTGCATCTGCTGTAGCAGGCGCAGCTTCCATGATTCCTGTGCTATCCTGGGCAATGCTATAAAACTGGTAAGTTGAATCAGGCCTTCCCTCAAACTCGTAGGAAGTAGCCGTTGTTTTATTTAGCCAGAGCACATACGGCTGATTATTTACAGAAACATAGATAGAATAATTCTCAATACCTGCTCCTTCATCGCTACCGCCCCAGCTTACAGTGAAGGTGCTATCCGCCTGAGTTTGGGGCAGGGTAACTACCTGGCTTATTGGAGGCAATTTATCAATAGCATTAGACCAGGTAGGCGTTGGTATTACCTCATTATTGTCAAAATAAATATATGCCTTGTTTTTAATGTCTGCGTTGGTTATAAGATCATTCTTTGGACGGATAGTAAAGAAAACACCACCCTCACCTTCTGGCGCAGTTTTGTTCGGGGGCAGAAAACCTGCATCCGGATTTTCGGTTAGCTTTCGTGTAGCTGGATCTAGTGAACTGTAAAGCCAGGTAAGCACACCAGTATTTTCATCCAGCTTAGCTTCAATTTTTACAATCAGATCCTGAGTAGGACGTAGGTCAATATATGCCGTATAGTTTTTTCGCCCAGGAGGAACATTAATAATCCGGTCATTAAAGCTCATAAAGCCTAATTGTAGCGATGCTAGATCAAGTTTCTCTTTATCCAGTGTATCAATAATCAGAACCGTTTGAGCAGCAGCAGTAGCGGAAGCTTTGTTTTCAAAGCGGATCAAATAAGGGAAAAGCTCATTTCCAGAAATATATTTTTTCTCTCCCGCACCCTCTAAACCTAATTTATCATTTGGGTCAAAAGAAGCGACAGGAGTAATCTTTCGTGGAGGCTTGGGTATTTCAGGCGGCGGAAGACAATGTGTGAGTAGATCATATTGCGGTATACCACTATTTCCTGTTGTTTTTTCAGAAACTATTTTGATTAACATTTTACGAGCAATGTTCGCCTTATCTAAAAATTTAACTGGCCCTAAGGCACAATCTAATAAATTTGATGTAATGACAGCCGGCATTTTCAGAAAAGTGCCAGCAAAATAATGTCCAATAGCGCTCCCAGTACTATTTTGCTTATTAGCACCATTGATAACATTACCCATCTCGTATCCTATGTTAAAGGCTTTGTTCAAGCAATTAACGACTCCACTAGGTTCATGGTCTATCACTAAATCTATAACATCATTCATACACTCCGAAACCCAACCTTTTAAGGGAGACCCAAACAAAGGCTCATCAGCCCACGCTATTATCTCTATTGGATCAAAAGAATTAATTTTTACTTTAAATGATAATGTCTTTGTGGAATTACCTGCAATGGAGGGGATATAAATACCTACTAGCTTTTTCTTTCCTATATAGCCCATAATTGTATCAGCAATTATGTAGTCAGGAATTGAATCATACATTGCATCAAAAGGAACATTGAACGATTCATACGGATGTTCAAATTCAAAATCGAACTTAATTTCTGCAGTATCTGAAACAGCAAACCATACCGGCACGCCATGTGCGTCCACGTTACCCTTATTACCATAAACCAATGTATATGTCTGCCATTGCCCTCTTCTTATTCTATCAAAACCTATTACCTCAGCCCAAGGGTGTGCGGCTACACCCTCAATAACTCTAAATCCATTTGGTATAGTTAGCTCTTGACCACTGTTTAAAGTAACTACCACATTATATTCTCCTATTGCTTTACCTCGTAGATCTACTATTGCTTGAATTTGCTCGCCATTGAAAATAGACATCAGAGAATCAGGAACCACAATGTCAGGTTTGCCATTACTTACAAATTTCACCTTGGTTCCCTCGCCAAAACTGGCTCCTAAAATATTTACTGTCACGTCACCTATATTGCCACCGGAAGCAGGCGTGATTGTATCTACTCTTGGTTCAGTAATGGTAAATTCCTGTATCTCTAGTGTACTCCAGTTTCCTAGTTGGTCCTGTGCCCGTAAATTTAGCTGATGGCTCCCCTTGGAGAGGCCGCTAATATCAATCTTATCGTCCAGTTCTACTATACTTCCTGGTGCAAAAACTAGTGGTGTAGCTTTGCCACGCTCTGGATTGGCTTCATCAAAAAAGTACTCGATCCTGACAAGTTGAGGCAGGATGCCGACATGGTCCTGGATGTGAAAAAGGCGACCTTCCATCAGGCTCCACCGCCCTTCTGAATCTTTAAAACGCACAAACAGCGTATGAACGCCGGGGCTAAGATTATCCATAGGCAGACCCGTATTAAGATTTACCTGTCCCCCGGCAGTAAGTGGGAGGCTTTTCCCTTTTCCTTGTCCTGGGTCAGTGTCAAAGAAATATTCGGCCTGGGTAAGGTTAGGAGAAGTCACGCTCTGTTCTTGGTCAATAAATACAAGCCTGCCTTCCATCAGGCTCCATCGCCCCTCTGAATCTTTCAAACGGACAAACAGTGTATGTGTACCAGGAGCTAAGCCCGTTGTCGGGATATCAGTATTTATCTCAACTGAAGGTCCACTGGTTATAGAAAGATTTTGCCCCTTTCCATGTCCTGGGTCCTGATCAAAAAAGTATTCAGCATACACCACTGTTTGAGCCCATGTAGCGGTACATGCCCCACCCATGCTCATAGTAAACATCCAGCTTACTACAAGCAATATTTTCCGGAAATTCATCCTGATAGGTGGTTAATTTTTGGCTTCGGCTTTAATAGTAATATTTAATTTACCCCCAGGAGCCACTACTCCATTGTTGATGACAAACTCTCTGATCTGGGGAATAGGAGGCTCACCAGTTTCTGAAAATCCATTTCCTCCATAGATGCCGATATCTTTGCCATCTGTAGCTGCGTTTTTGCCCGGCGAAGAGCTTTGCAGACGGAAATCGTATTCATAAGAAAAATATCCTCCTTCAGCAGGAAATTTAGTAAACTTAGGATCTACGTCTACCAGGTTATTACTCCCCAAATTTGTTCCGTAGGGGATTGTCGTAGCATTGTTTTGGTAAGATATATTGTTACTAAAAGTGGATGTTTCGGCTCCTTCAGGGCTTAATCCGTAAAAAATGTTATTAAGAATATTACTATTAACAACATTACCAAATGCTGAAGCTTGACTTGCAGAAGGATTAATGAATATATTGTTATAAATAAAAGCAGAATTCATATTTGCTACTTGCCCGTATATGATATTATTTGTTATAATAAAATTTTCAGGCACTGTGGCTTGAGAAGATATACTTTGGACAATATTATTATCAATAACCCAGTTTCTTGCATACTCCGGTGTTCCTTCAGAATTATAGTACAAAGAAGCTTGAATATAAACTAGATAGCATCTCCGGACTGTTATATTGCTAATACCATAGACTGTAAATACGTTTATGTTCAGCCCAATAAAGGTGGAGCCACTGCCGCCAAGATTTCCTAGTCCTCCAAAGGAAACGTTATTAATAGAGGCTTTAATGGCAATTTGTTTGTTGGGTTTATGGCCCGGCCCGATAAAAACCAGTTTTTTATTTAACACTGTAATGTCGTCGTAATTAGTTTCCGAGCCCTGAATGTAAATGGTGTCACCAATTGATGCAGCGGTAATTGCATCCATGATTTTAGTGTATTGGGCTGTATTTCCAGGTCGATTGCTAACGGTGAATACTTTAGCTTGAGAAATGTAGGCAAGTAAAAATAATTGTAAAAAGAGTAAAAGTGCTAGCTTCATAAAATGGTTTTAACTGTTAAAAATAAAGATTAAATATATGTTTAAATTGATAATTAGAATTCTGTAGAGTTTATATATCACCATTATAAGATTTACATAAATATTTGAGAATCATTTAACCATAGAACAAGTTGAGTGGAATCTTTGCTATTCTGTAAAGCTATGTAGGAATATTTATATACAAAATACCTAGTATTAGGTATTTTTATTCTATCATAAAACTTATAAACCTTTGATAATCAATACTATTTATTACTTAAGCCTATCTATTCAATTATATAACTTACAATTGCTATTTCTTTGGTTTGTAGTGCTGTTGGTAGTAAGGTTTTTCTAATCTTGTATTATATTTTACCATGACTAGAAATGAAATGCTATGTATAGATCTTTAATTTACATGAAATCCCAAGCATTTTTAAATACTAACGAATGTGTGGCTATTAGCTTAAAATACTACTTAGGAGCTTTTATCTTCCCCTATTTAAAGTACTACACCCATTATTTTAGTTACCTAAATTTTCCTGATCATTTGCATTGCCATAAACAAAAATAAAATTTCGCTTTTTCCTATACTAAGCCAGGTAATATCCTATTTATTACCCTCTTTATACCTATCATTGCAGTATGATAACAAGTTGTACTATCAGTATTAATGATATTAAAATTAATATAATAGAAAGAGTAGGAAATTCACCTGCAGTATTATTCATCCATGGAAACTCAATGTCAAGTAAAGTATGGCAAAAGCAGTTTGCTAGCAACTCTTTGAAAGAGTATCATTTGCTGGCTATTGACTTGCCTGGGCATGGTAATTCTGCCTATTCACATAATCCTGATATAGATTATAATATCCCAACCTATTCCTTTATTGTTAATCAGATTATTTCTCAACTTAACTTAAAGCAATATCTTCTTGTAGGTTATTCGCTTGGTGGAAATATTGTAGCAGAAGCTTTGCCTGGTTTAAATAGTTGCTCTGGTGTTGCTATCATAAGTTCTACTATCGTAGCTAGACCTGCAGCACTCGATAAAGCAATTCTGCCAAACCCAGCTGCAAATGCTCTTTTTACGGCACATCCTTCTGCTAGTGAAATTGAACATTTACTGCAAACCTATTTTTCTAAAAATCACACAAGCATGCCTGATTTTTTATTTGAAGATTTTCTTGCCACTGACCCAAACTGTAGAAGGTATATCAGTCAAAGCGTTATGGAGGGCAATCATGCTGATGAAATACAGATCCTGCAAAACAGTAGCATTCCTATAGCTTTGATCTCTGGTGAGAAAGATAAAATAATTAATAATGAGTATTTCTCAAACTTAGCAGTACCTAAATGGAAAGAGGCTTTACAAACAATACCCCAAGCTGGACATATACCGCAATGGGAGAATGACGAAAGATTCAATGATCTTTTAGTAGAATTTATCCACTATTGCACTAAATAATTCTTGCTTTAATCGCATATTTGATCAACTCTGCTATATTTTTAGCATTGGTTTTTGCCATCAGATTTTTGCGGTGGGTATGCACCGTGTGAGTTGCTACATGTAGTTTATTGGCTATCTCACTACTTTGTAAGCCTTCAACAATCCATTTTAGTATCTCTATCTCCCTTTTTGTAAGTACCCCTTCTTTCTCCTCAGGAAAATAGAAGTTACTTAATACCGTTTCAAACTTGCCGGTTTCATTTAAACGCTCAATACAAAGGGTAATTTTTTGGTCTGATTTAAAAGGTGATATATTGCAGACAGTGCCAAAATTTAATAAAGGTTTACCTGTTGTATCAGATTTGATATAAGAACTTTGTTGGAGCACGTGTTGGTATGATCCCTCAATATCTTTAATTCTTAAACTATATGAAACCCGATAATTTGGATGGTCTTCTGGAGCAATACTGCTAAAAAAACCAATTATACTTTTAAATACTTCTTTATTAAATATTGAACGGTCTTTTTCATGCATCATATTTAACCATATTTCTGAGCCACCTTCTTTAAAAGCCTCATGAGAATGAGAACATACTTGTATAATATTTTTGGTCAGCAGTGGATAGTTTCTTTTGCGGTAATCTAATACAAAAGTGGCAAATGAATTCTGCTGATGTATAGTATTTAAATAAAATTGTTTCTCTAAATAGTAAGAATCTTCACGTAAATCTGCTTCAGAACTGTCAGACAACATCTTTAAGTATTGAACATACGAAGGAATTGGCTTCATTAATTGCATTAAACTACTCCAAGAAAAATACTGATAAATTATTAATTTCTTCTGCAAATATCAAAAAACAGTAACAATACTTGTGTGGTTTATACAAGTATTCTTCACAGTGTTCCAGCTAGAAATGTAATAAGTGATCAGTAAAGTATAATAAATGGTTTGAAGTCATGTATAGAAATGCTTTCTAATAGCTGATGAATAACCGTTAGTCTTTTCTCCTCTGCCTCCTTTGTCTAGCAACTTAACGAAGAAATGCCAATAGAACTAATTAATAAACATGCTGATCGTCTATATCACCTATTCTACAGTTTCTTTAGGCATGGGATTGTTGCAGCAGATATTGCTCACAGCCCAACAAAATGATACTTTGCTAACCTTCGTTACTGAAAAAGAGGTAAACTTCTGCTAATATTATAAATCCTCCATTTTTATTTACTAAAAAATGAGTGACCAGTAACAGTATATAAACCACACCTAGCATCTGGGGAATCAGAATCGATCTTTTTAATTTAAATGTCCACTTACATTAAAAAGTCACTGAGTGTAAAATCCGCTGAGGAGCACCGGTAGATTACTCACAGCGAGTATAGTTTCAGCAGTCATGTGGCTTAGAATTTTTAGTAATTGACGGGAATGCTAGTATATTGGCGGCACTATGGTTTCTTACATTAAAAGCTACCATCTGAAGAGTGCAGCAGTCAAAGGCTGCCTTTCTATTACTTGTCTAATATATTTATTATTAACTGTATTTTTATCTAACCATCTTTTGTTGATTCCCTGCAACTAGTTAAGGTAAAAATTGGGCTCAAGTAATGATAAGTGACTTTTTTGCTATTTAGCACCATTCCCCAAAATAGTGAGAATAGGTTCTTTCTCCCAATTTGTATTTTGATTATCATAAATAGCTGCCCACTTAATTCCAAACGCTGAATGTTCAATGTAGCCAATAAATCTTGTTGCGCCAGTATTCAAATCCATTCACTAGCTCTTTCTGCCTGATAACTTTGGAATAGAAATCCTGTTTTCTGGTTGCCGATGGTTCTAGAGGCAAAAAATAACCAACAACTATTTTGTATCTCTATTTGACTATCTACTCTTACTTAAGCGTTTAGTGGATGTATTTAGTAGAAAATTAAGTCATTTTTAAAGTTAATAGCGAAAAGCCCAAAAACACCCCTTTTCGATTTTAAAAAAATTCTCAAAAAAATTTCTAGAATCTCGCTACTGCAAATTTTGGAAACAAAAAACCGCCTAATTTGCGAAATTAGGCTGTTTTTACTGAGCCCCCAGTCGGAATCGAACCAACGACCTACTGATTACAAGTATAGCGCCTGTGTGCTATCAGTCAAGTAGTTATATGCCATGGGTCTGAAATAGGTCTGAAAATAAAATTTTAAAAACGCGCTTTTTACCTCGTTTCGCTAGGAAAAATGAATGGCTTAGCCAAGCTGAAGAAGCGTTTTGCACAAGCAATGCCCCTTGAAAGTAAGTCCTCTCCCTCCTACTTTCTCCACTAACCAAAAGTAGTAAGTTCGCATGTACTCGAAAGGTCTACCGATAAACCTTACTGGTCAATAAATGGCTGCAAAAAGTTGTACCACTTACTCGATCCTTTGCAGCAAGAGGTACTTTTATAAACGGTACAAGATTGCTATACAAGCCTTGATGAAAATAGAGGGCACGATCGTATTTGCACGGGGCTTGTTCAAAAAGGGACGTTTGTTTGCAAATTATTCCCATATATGAGCTGACAAAAAGTTGATTCTATCACCCTTAATATAACACAGAGAGTCCACCTCCTGCAGTGAAATTGTTGTAGCGGATATCATAGTAGTATATTCCTGAAGATAACCCTTGGGCATTCCAGGAAAAAGCAGGATCGTTGCTTGTGAAAACGACTTTACCCCACCGGTTGTAGATGCGGATGGAGAGGAACTTTCCAATACAGGTATTTTCCTCAAACTCTGGCAACAGGAAAGCATCATTGGCTCCATCTCCATTAGGTGTGATCACATTGGGTATCTTGACCCTTTCTTTAAGATCTATTGAACCGGCTAATAACACTACTTGCATTGCTTGACTCGTGCAGCCATTGCTTGTCTGGGTAACAAACAACTGTTCTAATTTTATATCTCCTTTATCAAATACCTTGCCCTCATGTAAAAGCTTTTTCAGGCTCTCATCACTATACCACCGGATCTCTTCTCCGCTTGCTTTTAAAGGAGTAAGTAACATTCCATTACATAGATAGCCGGCTCCCTCTATTTCCGGCATAGATATGATGGGTTTGATTACTACTGGTAGTAGTGCAGGTAAGCTTTCATAGCCATCTATCGTTTGCGTTATATATAACGTATCTGTCCTTTCAAAACTCGCCTGGTAGCTTTCTCCTTCTGCTATCTTCTTTTGCAGAGAGGCATCTGCATACCAGCGGATATTGATACCCTGAGCACTTAGCTGCTGCCTGTTCTCATCAGGGCAAAATGGAGCAGGTACTCTTACTTGGGGTTTTGAAGGAATCACAACCCGCTCTATGGTAACCATGCTTCGGCTCATACTATCACATAAGGTGATGTTCCACTCAAACACATTCTTTCCAGCACCAAGCTCATTCACCTCTGTTTCCGGATCCCATGGCCTTATAATGATACCTTTGCCACTGATCAACTTCCAATAGCCAAAGCCTTTGCTTGGCCTATTCGCTTTTAAGCGAAGAGAAGAAACTTCATAGATCACTGTATCTATTCCAGCCACAGCTTTGGTTGGATAGTTGTCTTTGCAAAGGTCTACTGCCAAAGTTCTATGTGTATCCTGTGGCAATTGCCCTGTGGTATTCACAACACTGTTTGTGATCACAGGACTATTATAATCAAAGAAGATAGCTGCACGATTGGTAATCTTTACGCCATCTGGTGTGTCATTCCTTGGCCTGATGCGGAAGCGTACATAGCCATGACTTCCTGGCTCATTTGTGGTACTGTCAGGTAAATTAATATTCGAAAATGTCCAAGTGAGCACCGGATTTCCTTGGCCGCTTACACTGTAGGTAAAGGCATGGGAAGCAGCGCCTATCTCAAAGCTTGCTATATCAAGTACCGCATCTAAGGTATCTACTACTACTACTTTATAGGCTAGATCACTACCTGTATTCTGAAAACGGATCAGGTATTCCAGGGGGCTATCTTTGAGTACGATCTTCTCTGGGCCAACACCTTCCGGGGTCACCCCTTTATCATTGGGATCAAAGCTGTCAAGAATCGGAAGGCAGGAGATGGATACTTCTTCGGCTGCATCATCTGTAGGCAGGCTGTTGACAAAGCCTTTGCTTACTTTTATTCCTTCTATTCCCCCGCAACCTTCCAGTGTAATACTTGGCTTTCTGTTCTCATTCGGGTGATAGGGTCTCAGGTCTGCTTCCAGTCTTAGAGTGCGGCCATTGGCAGGTACCTGCAGTGAAAGGCTATCTCCGCTTTTGAGCATGTACAAAGCCTCATATACCTTTACCGCATCTAAGTAAATTCGGTAAGCGGCACTATCGGCCATGTCTGCTCTACCACTGTTGTAGATAGAAAGCCGGACTAATCCATTTTCTTTACACACCGCTTTCAGCTCTACATCTGAACCGTCCCATCGGTTATCAATTGGTTTGCTGTTCGCGGGAGTAATAACTGCTTTTACGCATTGAGTAAGGCCTCTAATGGCTTCATTACCACAGATCACTGAGTCAGCGATACTGATACTGCCAAACTGCCCAGGTTGCAAAGTACCAATGGTAAAAGTAAGTAGAGAATCATTCCGGCTATAAGCCATATTAGCACTAATTGGCACTACATAGGAAGGATAGTATACCTTAATCTCAACGTTGTGAGCAGGCGCATGCCCCGTGTTGCTGTAACGCACTGTGGTGCTACTGCGGAAGCAGCGCCTGACGCGATCTGAGGCTACATTTACTTTCAATAGCGGCAGATGAGTTACCTCATTACCGAAGTCAAAACCAGTGGTATCTTTTCCTTGTGAAAGGAGATTAACTGAGTGACTTCCGTTATTTATTGGACAATGCTGTTTAACAAGTATTCCTTCAGTGTTATTTATCTGACTTATTTTGAATGATCCTTTGGGCAGTTCCATTATATAGTTTCCATCATGGTCTGTAGAAGCATAATAGGGTCCAGGCTCTGCTTTCAGTAGGTGATAAGCTAATGGTTCTTCACCTGGATCCTGGAGACAGTTCTTGTTGCTATCATCATATACTTTACCTCTTACCTTGTTTGGAATGATATAAGTAGTATCGCGTATTTTTGTATAAAAAACGGTGTTCAAACTACCATAGTCTTGGATATTTCCAAAGTGTTCTCCTCCTTGTCCGGCAAGAAATAAGCTCCCTTTTCCATCAGTGGACATTGTTGTACCTAAGGTACCAAAACTACTTGAGTAGATGTGATTAAGCCATTCAACTTTCCCTGACTGCGATATTTTACCCATAAAGATACCATCTTTAGAATCTTCTCCATAGGGTATTTCTCCAATAAGGCCTCTGTTATGGATTGTACCCGAGAAATAGATGTATCCTGTACTGCCTACTACAATATCTCCTGCAGATACTATGCCGTGGCTTACCATTCTTTTTGCCCATACTGGGTTGCCTTTCTGATCAAATTGAGCTAAAAAAACGTTATTATAGCCAGCAATATAGGAGTTGGAATCAATAATGTTACGTAAAGTATCCTTTCCCAGTGAAAACATATTATCATACCTTCCCATCAGATAAATACTTCCTGAAGGGTCTAAATTTATAGAATGCCCTTCTATGTTACTGCCTGCACAAAGAATGGGCTTTGCCCACAAGGCATGGCCCTTGGAATCATACTTAGTTATGAAACTGCTAACTGTGTAATTACCGTTTGAGAATGTTCCATTCAAGGTGAGAGTATCAAAAACAGTTTTCTCCCAATAAACACCTGTTAAATAAATATAACCCTCCTTGTCTATAACGATAGCGTTATCAGAACCTCCTATACTCTTTAACCATAGAAGGTCGCCATCCTTTGTATACTTAGCCAGATAGGATTCCTGGTTTGGTGATGCTGTAATACTTGAACCTTCTGCTGTTAAAACATTATTTATCGGCAGATTACCTGCCACATATACATTTCCTGCACGGTCTAAGGCTAAGCTTTTATTCGTAATTTTGTTTTGACCGTGTAAGAATTTTACCCAGGTAACTTTTCCTGTTTTGTCAAATTTTATCAGATAACTCTCTGAATCTTTCCAATAGGTAGGCGGGATATTATAGGTAAAATTATTAATTTGGAACAATCCGTTAAATGATCCTGTAACATAACAGTTGCCTTCACTATCCAAAGCAATACTTCCAAGAAAATCCGCTCCAGCCAAAGTAACTTGGCCATAGCCTCCAAAATGTCTTGCCCATAATACTTGTCCGGAAGGATTATATTTAGCTAAAAATATATCATCATAGCTGCTAAATCCATAACTCTTAAAAGTAAAGTTACCTAATGTGATCTCATCTTTGAAGGTTCCCATCAGAAAAACGTTACCTTCACCATCAGCAGTTAGCCTGTAATGATTTGTATTAACGTTTCGGGTAATACGCTTGACCCACTCAAACTCCTGCGCCCAGGATATTTCTTGAGATAAAAGAAAAAGTAAAAGAGTGAATAATGAAGTAAAAAGTTTGATCATAGTATACTATGGTAATTCTTAATAGCAGAGCCCATCATCTGAAGAATAAGTCATCTTCTGTTTTTCATATAATTAGCTCAAGCAGCATTCTATTTGCTCTAGAAACTTTATTAATCCAAGTTTTTTTAAGGAAAGTAACCCGTCTATTGGTGATATAATTAAGCTGCTTTACTTAGCCCTTAGATGGAAATTTACTAAAGTTGTTAAGCCTTTAAAGAGAAGAATTGCTGTTTAATGGTGCTAGTGTAGACTTTTGTTTACTAGATTGATAATTAAAAACATCTCAACATAAGTAAAGTACCAAAAATGAGCTTAGCAGACAAATTGCCTACAGATTGCACTTTTGCCAAAATTGTAAAAGATTAGCTCTTATGTTAACTACAATTATTGAACTTTGAAGAGACTAAACAATTGATTTTATAGGAACGCCTTTAACAAAAGTGCAAAAATAACTAGCTAGGTAAGTTAAAATCCTACCCCCATATGCAAGGCTAAACTACTGGTTAGGACTTTTAAGGAAGAAGCTGAACTTGTTGCAGCATACCCATTTCCGGCTGTACCTCTTACTTCTGCATAATAGCGCAACCCTTTTGTAAAACAATGTTGCACCCCTGCCCCGGCTACAGCCGCAAGCTCTTTAGTTCTCATGTTGAATAGTTCACTTCCTCCTTGATAATATACCTGCCCGGATTCATCCCAGAGGGTGCGCTTCAACTGATTATTTTTATTGAGAGCAAAGTTGCAACTGATGCCTGTCTGAAGATAGTGCCGAATTTTAGTTTTGCCCATCGTGTAACGTAGCAGCATCGGCACATGAAGGGTGTTTGTTTTTATGAAAGCATCCTCTGCAATAGTTATACTTCCCTCTGCCCCTTGGTAGTGACGCTGTGCTTTGTAGGTTTCTGCACTATACTGAGCCTCTATCCACAGACTCCATTTATCTGTTACAGAGGGTAAACTTGTCTGCAGGTATAGGCCTGAAAAGGGAATAGCTTTTGCCTGAAAAGCTAATTGGGTTAAAAGATTTTCACTTCTCAACTCTTTATAGGGAAAGCCAATTTGGAGGTGATCCGAGTTGTATTCATCTACCATAATACGTTGTTTTCCGTGTCTTATGCCAAAGAGTAAACCTGGTTTAAGATTAATGAATTTCCCGGTAACTTCTGTAGAGGCATTACTCTTGGGATGATTCTGCCTAGAATGCGCTTTTAATTTTATACCTGTATTGAGTGCAAACAATGAATTACGCGTTTCCCTATAGCTAGCTTGATGGGCACTCGTTAAGGTAGTGTTATACTCTATTTCAGCAAAAAGATTCCATTTGGAAGATAGATGTATCTCTGCACCGAAGGCAGTCACTATACCTGCTCCTATTTTATTTAATTCTTTATTGATAGGCAGGTATCTTTTCTGCTCACCATATACTAACAAATCTATCCTTGGCCCAAGTAACAAATAAGGAGCTATCTTTCCATCAGTAGCAATCATTTTCAAGGGGAGATCTAGGGATAGATAATCGGTTCTCACTTTAAAATTCTTGTCTATCCCTGTTAAGATATATCTTCCATTGGTATAATCGAAAGAAACGATCGTGGTTGTATAACCACGTTGATTATAGAGCAGGCCTGGGGCAAGTGAAAAAGTCTCATTAAAAGCTATTTCACTAAAAATGCCTGCTTTCATACTCCATTTATTTCCCTGTCGCTGAGCTAAACGCTGCTCTTCTTGGTAGGTTTGATTGCTATAATTTAGCCCTCCTTTGATGCCAAGCGCTAATTTCTGTGCAAATATAAAGCTGCATGTAGTGATTAGCAGCAGCAGGGAAAGAGTAATGTGTTTAAAGATCATGATTGCTGGTATACAATCAAATGTAGAAGGTAGCGCTCACTAATGAAGAATGAACTTAAGTAAGACATTACATCTCTAGTAGTCATCCACATTTGGCTAAAAGCCAAAGAATAAACGCCCCTTTAGGACTTATCTATACTCCTATAGTATATCAACAGTTTCATGGACACATCCATGGTTAGAGTTTAAACAGTGTTCAAAATAGGATTTTTCAAAGTTCAATAAGTAGCCTTATGTAATGAAGGTATTTTATACTTGTAGGTATGCCTCATTATTCGACAATACGGAGACTTCAAATTCAGTTGCAGGTGCACATTCTGAAGAATCAATATTGTCAAAATACATATTTTCGAATAAAGAATTTGGATTAAGCCTAGGGAAGAGAAGCTAATAAATGTTTTTAGTTATACTTCAATTCACTAACATTTATCGTAAAACACTTAAAGAACTTGTAAAGGTATGACCACTATATCGAATAGTAAAATAGTAAATTCCGGAAGGATGGCCTGAGGCAGCCCAAGCGAAATTTTCTTTGTCGCTTTCGAATACTACTTTTCCCCAACGATTATAGATTTGGACTTTCTGAAAATTTCCTATACAAATATTTTGATCTATAAATGGCTGGTTAAAAGCATCATTGATTCCATCACTATTGGGTGTAATCACATTAGGAATGTAAACCTCTTCTGCATGCATTGTTCCGGCTTTCAATACAATAAAAGCTGGTTGGCTTTCACAACCATTGTTAGTCTGGGTAACATAATAGATGGTATCAACACTTGGTTTTACTTCTATAAAAGGACCCTCTTTAAGCAATTTTCCAGGACTAAGCTCATTATACCAACGTAGGTTGTCTCCCACAGCTGTCAATGTAACAGCCTTATCATACGGACAATATAGTACTTCTTGGGTTACTATTGGAGCTTCTGCTCTGGGAAGAATAGTTACTATGACCATATGTGCTTTGCTACGATACCCTACCAGTGTTTGGGTAACATAAAATGTATCCGTTTGAGAAATTTGTACCTGATAAACATCTCCTTTACTAATCACATTCTGCAATGTTGCATCAGCAAACCATTCTATATTCTGACCGTAAGCTTGTAAAGGCAATATAGGTTCACCATAGCAATAGGCGGCTGGATTTTCAACAAATGGTTTTAAGGGTATTACTATACGTTCTAACTCTACAAGACTGGAGGATACCTGATCACATAAAGTAACGGTCCATTCTAGTATATTCTTACCGATGCCTATATTTGTCAGAAGTGCATTTGGATCATTGATATTTGAAATAGAAGCTTTACCTTTAATAACTCTCCAGAAGCCAATACCTTTTTGAGGAGTAGATGCCCTTAATTGAAACGTATCAATTTCATATATGATGGTGTTTTCACCTGCCCAAGCGTTACTTGGAGCCGTCCCATTGCAGATATTAATTGCAAAAGAAGATATTTCTATAGGTAATTGCCCTACCATATGGACAGATTGGTTAGTGACCACTGGCGAATTATAATCAAAATAAATAGCTGCTTGGTTTATAATCTTTGTACCATCTGTATTTTCTTTCTTCTGAGCAATTTTGAAACGTACAAATCCATGACTCAACAGTTCATTACTTGAGCTATCCGGAAGATTAATAGGATCAAAAATCCATGTAATTATAGGATTACCCGAACCGCTTACTTTCCATGTAAAAGGATGCGAAGCTGCACCTACTCGAAGGGTAGAAATATCTAAATATGGACTGATTGTATCTTGAATAATAACCTTATAAGCTATATCTGTTCCTGTATTTTGAAATCTTATCAGGTATTCAATCTCTTCATCCTTCCTAATAATCCGTTGATCTGATACTCCTGCTGGAGAGGCTTGCTTGTCATTTGGGTCAAAACTATCTAAAATAGGTAAACAAGAAATGGACACCTGATCATCTACATCATCCTGAGGTAATTGATCGAAAAATCCCTTGCTGATCAATACATTATCATTATTACCACAACCTTCTATTGTTATATTTGGTCGGCTATGTCCAGGGTGATAAGGCCTTTGATCTGCTTCTAGGCGGACGGTTCTGCCATTAGCAGGTACTTCCAGTACTAGACTATCGTGACTATTTAATTTATACTTTGCTTCAAACACTTGCCTAGCATCCAGAAAAATACGGTAATACGTACTATCTGCCATATTTCCTTTACCGATGTTGCGAAGCACTAACTTTACAAATCCATTGTCTTTACATTTTGCATTCAGCTCGATAGATGATTTGTCCCATTGTGGATTCTGCTTGTCTGCATTGTTTGTTGGCGTGATATACGCTTTCACGCACTGGGTTAACCCGCGTATTGTTTCATCGCCACAAGTGACAGAATCAGTTAAAATTATGGTACCTGATGTATTTACCCGCAAATTACCAATATCAAATATAAGGGTATCTCCATTTTTACTGTTCCATGGAACCGAACTACTAATAGGTATTACAAATTCCGGGTATACTACTTTCACTACAACCCCGTCAGCTGACGCAGAACCTTCATTACTGTAGTGAATGGTCATTTGGTTTTGGAAGCAACGACGCCGGCGGTTAGCAGCTATGTTAACAGTTAAAAATTGACGGTTTGTGACTATGTTAGCAAAGTCAAAGCTAGCCGTATCTTTTTGGTATTCATTAAAGCTTACATGGTAAGTTTGCTCATTACAACTTGGAAAGATAGCGGATTTTAAATGTACAGGTAATAATTGAGAAATGGTATAGGTGCCAGTATCTACTTTAAGTGCATAATTTCCTGATTTATCTGTTGAAGCGTAGTAAGGCCCAGGTTCTGCTTTTATCAGGATATCTGGTAAGCCTTTTTCAACTGTTTCATACTTACAATTTAGAGTACTATCCTGGTAAACCCTTCCTCTGATAATATTGGGTTTCGGTAAAAAGCTGGCAGCACTTAAAGCAGCTAAAAATCCATCTTGATTTTTAGCTGCAAGGGTAGTAAGATCAGAGAAAGTAACTGAGTCTTGGATATATCCAGATAAATAACAGTTACCTACAGGATCGACAACTATGCCAGTTGCTACATCATTTAATCTTCCTCCTGCACTCCGTATACCCACTAGCTTACCGTCGGGTTTAAATAAGGCAATAAAAATATCTTTCTCTCCTGCGCTCTGAATATTTGTATCTTGATTTCCGAGACTACCTTCAAAATGCCCGGCGATGTAGCAATTATCGTAAGCATCTACAACTATACTATTACCTGCATTATCTCCAAAGCCGCCTATTTCTTTTACCCATACTAATTTTCCGGATGAGTGGTATCTGGCAATAAACACACTGCTAGGGTTTCCAAGTTTAGTCTCTCCAGGTTCTCCCTTCCCAAACGTAACTAATCCATCTAAACGTCCTGTTAGACAAAAATCGCCATTATCCATCATAGTTATTCCATTCCCTCTATTATAGGTACTTTCATTGCTACCTATATTTTTAACCCACAATACTTCTCCGCTGTTGTTGTATTTTGCTATAAAAATATCATTATAGCTAGTACTAGTAACTGTAGTTTCATTAATTTGACCTTTACCAAAAATAATTGGACCATTGAAATAACCGGTTATATAGCTATTTCCCTCTTTATCCATTGCTACACTGGTTGAATAATGATGGGCTATCCCATTGACTGGGGAAGAACTTTTAGCCCACAGGAGAATTCCTTCAGAGGAGTATTTAGCTACATACAACACCTCCTCCCATGTACCTGAAGTTAACGGGTTTAATTCTGTTTCTTGAGGTTGTCCTTCGCCGAAAATAGAGCGGCCTGAAAAATAACCTGTAATTACACTATTTCCCAAGTCATCTACGGCAATGCCTTTACTAGAATTGCCATAACATAGTAAGCCTGCTTTTCTGGCCCATTTAAAATTTCCATTCTTGTCATATTTGGCTACAAAAATAGTTTCATTGCATCCACTTAAAGTAGTCTGACTAGGTTCGTTGCTACCAAAGGTAGCAGATTGGGAAAACTCCCCGGTTACATAACAATTGCCGGCTTTATCGACACCAATGCTGTTACCTCGGCTAAAAAAACCGGAGCTAATTACATTTCGTGCCCAAACTAACTCTCCATTACTGTTATACTTTGCAATAAATATTTGATCATTAATTGAGCCGTTAATCGTGATTTGATTAACCTGCCCGTAACCGAAAATGACCTTACCGGAAAACTCACCAGTTATTAAAACGTTGCCAATGGCATCTCTTGCAACATCTAATGTACGCACTCGCCCCTGATCCTGAACTTTCATGCTTCTTGCCCACATGAATTCTTGCCCAAAAGAAATTTTGGTTAGTAAGAGACTAATAATTAATAAAATGTACCTTAAATTTTTGTTCATAAGCTTAAAAGGCTACCCATAGCAGGAATAGTACTTAGCGTATTATTTATGTGATAGCGGGCTTTGACAACAGGAGCAAAAACTTACTTTTTAAAATAAGTAAAACCTATACCTACTCTCTGCTGGCAATATAAAAGATAGAGTACATAGCATAGAGATTGGGTCTCTAACCATATGTAATAATGGAGCAAAATCTACAGATTTGTTGGGTAGAGATGAGATGAAAGTGTAAAACAAAACAACTCTATGGGAAAATTATTAAATCTCATGGAAGGAAAAACGTTAAAACTCTATCATGTAATGCTTTTTGTTCTGGCCAATATCTCAACTCTTAGTTAAATAACATGTAGCAGTAACAAAAACTCATGAAAGTTAGCTAAGTGAACGTTGATTTTTTTAGCCAGTTTTTGTTACTGCTGCCATTATGACTGATTTTGCAAGGAGAGTATAATGAACAATTGATGGTAGAGTTACAGAAAAGGCAGGGATAAATATTCTTGGTACTAATTTAAGTATTGTCCATCCCTACTATCTTTCAAATGTAGTATTGAAATTATTATTTAAGCTTCTCCCCCTTTAACAAATAACTGGATACGCCATTTGGCTACCTGCTTTTCAGCACTTTATGGATGTATTTAATAGAAAAATAGATTATTTTAAAGTTACTAGCGAAAAGCCCAAAAACACCCCTTTTCGATTTTAAAAAAATTCTCAAAATAATCTCTGCATTTTGGCTGCTGCAAAATTTGAAAACAAAAAACCGCCTAATTTCGCAAATTAGACGGTTTTTATTTAGCCCCCAGTCGGAATAGAACCAACGACCTACTGATTAAAAGTATAGCACCTGTCTACTGTCAGTCAAGTAGTTATAGGCCATGGGTCTGAAATAGGTCTGAAAAAATAATTTTAAAAACATCCTTTTCACTCGTTTCGCTAGGAAAAATTTAACTTAACTTATGAAGTTGTGTACAAGTAGTATCCTTGAAAATAGCTCCCCTCTCCCTCCTGCATCTTCCTCCAAGCATTGGTAGCATATCCAATACCTGTAGGTGGAATTTATAAAGTACCATTGTCCTCCCCCTCTAGTTTATACATGAAGTTTCATCAAAGGGGAGTTATTTTAACTTTTAAAAGCTATATAGGTCATTGCTAGAAATTTTCTAGGACAGTTATCTGTCTATGCCTTGAATCAAGTTTTTAATAGGCTTATACAAAATCTACGTATAATATACCTAATGTTTACTCCCGAGTTTATACTTAAATCTGAGGTAAAACTATAACCTCTTAAAAATCAAATTTTAAGTTTCTTATTGTAGAGTCTAGGTGAGACTCTAATAATAAAATAGCAGCGTTTGCAAACTACTTTTTTAACACTTTTTTAATAATCATCCCTTTCTCGCTATAGAGTTTGACCACATATATGCCAGGTGCTTGTGAAGATAGATCTAGCTCTTTTGTATATTCAATCCTTTCACTATGAATGAGGGTTTGCTCATATATCTTTCTGCCTACTGCATCAGTGATTGTAATCTGCACCCTAGTTCCAAAACCGGCAGGCAAGCTTAGGATAAAATACCCGTTAGAAGGATTAGGATGTATACTTACCTTTTCAGCTATGTCAGCTGATAGCCCGGTAGGCATATAGACAAATGGTATTGACCAGGCTGAGCTACACCCTGCTGTATCTGTTATTCTTACCGCATAGCTTCCATTTTGACTTACCTTCATCGTTTGCGTGTACCCTTGTAAAGTATGTCCATCTACTAACCACTCATAGGCAGATGCTTGTAAGTTGCAACTTAGACTATCAACTCCTAGTTGTAAAATAATAGGTGTAGCAGGTTGTTCTACGCTGAGAATAGTTACGCTCGCTGTCAGTGAGTCTGTTCCACAGGTATTAGCTGCTATACTCCACTCAAAGGTATTCTCTCCATAGCCTAAGTCTTTGACCAGGGTGTAAGGGTTTTCTACATCTTGTATCTGTCCCGAGCCTTTAATCTGCTTCCATCTGCCTTTTCCATAGAGAGGTGCAGCACTTTGAAGAATTACTGTATCTTTTTCGCATATTATTCTATTTACTCCCCCATCCACACTCATATTGGTTCTATGGCAGATCACTTGTTCTGTTAATTTGGCACCTTCTGTAACTACAGCAGGCATATCATAGATGGTGTTGACAGTGGTATTGGTGCGGACAGGTTCATTGTAGTCAAAAAAGATGTCAGCAAAGTTTTCAATTACTGTTTTCTCTGCTAACTCTTTCTTAGGCTTAATGTTCAGGCTTATATACCCATGGCTTTGAGGCTCGTTACGGTTGCTATCCGGCAGCATAATATTTTCAAAGGTGAAGGTAAGAACGGGCCTTCCTTTACCCGAGACAGAAAGTTTATAGGGATGCGATATGGCTCCTATCTTTAGGGTGCTAATGTCCAAATTTTCTGATATAGTATCTACTACTACCACTTTGTAAGCCACATCTGTTCCTGTATTCTGAAAGCGGATTTTGTATTGCAGGTCTACCCCAGTAGGTGTATAATGCTCAGCCGTGACACCTTGCGGAGAGACCAATTTATCATTGGGATCAAAGGAGTCAATAATAGGCAAACATTCTGTGGCTATTTCAGGCTCCTCTTCTTCTTGGGGCTGCTGGTTTACATATCCTTTACTAACAGTACCAATGCTATTCGTTCCGCAAGCCTCAACCGTGATATGACTTTGGATACGTGAGGGATGAAAAGGCCGCTGGTCTGCTTCTAGACGCAAAGTTTGTCCATTTGCCGGCACTTGCAGGATCAGACTATCTCCCTTAGCAAGCTTATAGTTTGCCTTAAATACCAATTGCGCATCCAGATAAATTCGGAATGCACTGCTATCAGCCATATGGCCATTACCTGTATTATATATGGCTAAACGCACCCTGCCATTCTCAAGGCATTTGGCTTTCAAGCTTATATCTGACTGATCCCAGTTGCCGGAAGGCGTTCTGTTATTAGCAGGTGTAATCCAGGCTTTGGTACATTGGGTAAGATCCCGAATAGAGGAATTGCCACAAATCACCGAATCTTGAATTGAGATACTTCCACAGGCATCAGCAGGGAGAGTTCCAATATTAAACACATAGTTATTGTCTTTGCCTAGTGTATATGCAATACTAGCACTTTTCAATACCACATACTCAGGTAGCTTTACATACACTTTGGCATTTTCTACTCCTGCTGTACCGCTATTACAATAAGAAACAGTAGTACTACTACTCATACACCGTCTTCTGCGATCAGAAGAAACACTCACGGTTAGATAAGATCGAAGGGTGGTTTGATTGGCAAAATCCTTACCGATAAGGGTATCCTGAGAGGCAGTAAAACGAACACTATGAGTAGCAGGATTTACCGGGCATACTTGCTTGATAGAACCGGCTTTAACGAATGGAATTACTTGCTCGATGGTATAATTGCCAGTATCTACCCGAAGTGTATAATTTCCTAATGAATCACTGGAAGTAAAGTAATTACCCGGTTGAGCTACAACCACTCGATTGGCTATTCCTTTTTCATTACTATTCCTCACACAATCTCCATTGATATCTTCATAGATATTCCCTTTAATGAGATTAGATAGGGCCCCTGGCCTTCCATAGGCTACGAAATACTTTGTGTTTCGATCGGGTAAACTGATAAACTCTCTTCCCACATAGACTACATTCCCCGACACGTCTATGGCATAAACTACATTAATTAACTCATTGGCATTAGGATTCCAAGGCGTGGCCCGCCCGGTAGTTACATCTAGGGCAACTAAGCGATTCCTGGGTTGACTGCCTATACTGCTGAAATATCCTCCCACATAAACCATCTTCTCTGAGATAGCTAGGGCTAGAACTCTATTGTCTGCATTGGGATTCCAAGTAGTAGCTTGCCCGGTAGCAGCATCCAGCGCGGCTATATAGTTTCTAGATTGCCCCTCAATCCTGGTAAAGTCTCCTCCCACATAAACTACATTTCCAGCAATGGCTAGGGTGATAACTCGACTATTTGCATTGGGATTCCAAGCGGTAACTTGCCCGGTGGTTATATTAAGTGCCGCTATATAGTTTCTAGATTGACCACCTATAGTGGTAAACTCTCCTCCCACATAAACAATATTTTCTGACACGGCTAAAGCTTGAACTGTACCGCTTGCATCAGGATTCCAAGCAGTAGCTAGTCCAGTAGTAGCATCCAAGGCGGCTAAGTGATTTCTGGATTGTCCTCCTATACTGGTAAACAATCCTCCCACATAGACGACATTTCCTACTATTGTAAAGGCATAAACTGCCCCATTTGGATTAGGATTCCAAGCAGTAGCCTGCCCGGTAGTAGCATCCAGCGCGGCTATACCTCTTCTGTTTTGACCGCCTATAGTAGTAGAAGTTCCTCCCACATAAACTACATTTCCGGCGATGGCTAGGGCATAAACATTACCATTTGGATTAGGATTCCAAGGCGTGGCCTGCCCGGTAGTTACATCTAGGGCAGCTAAGCGATTCCTGAGTTGACCGCCTATACTGCTGAACTCTCCTCCCACATAGGCTACATTTCCAGATACGGCTAAGGCTAGAACTACATCGCTTGCATTGGGATTCCAAGCGGTAACTTGCCCGGTGGTTATATTAAGTGCCGCTACATAGTTTCTAGGTTGACCTTCAATCCTAGTAAATAATCCTCCCACATAAACTACATTTCCAGCAATGGCTAGGGTAATAATTTGACTATTTGCATTGGGATTCCAAGCGGTAACTTGCCCGGTGGTTATATTAAGTGCCGCTATATAGTTTCTAGATTGACCACCTATAGTGGTAAACTCTCCTCCCACATAAACAATATTTTCTGACACGGCTAGGGTGTTAATTTTACCGTTAGGATTAGGATTCCAAGCGGTAGCTAGTCCAGTAGTAGCATCCAAGGCGGCTAAGCGATTCCTGGATTGTCCTCCCATACTGGTAAACAATCCTCCTACATAGACGACATTTCCAGCAATGGCTAGGGTAGTAACTCGACCAATTGCATTGGGATTCCAAGCGGTAGCCTGCCCGGTAGCAATATCAAGTGCCGCTACATAGTTTCTAGGTTGACCACTTATATTGGTAAAGTCTCCTCCCACATAGACCACATTTCTGGCGATGGCTAGGGCTAGAACTCTATAGTTTGGATTAGGATTCCAAGGCGTGGCTTGCCCGGTAGTTACATCTAGGGCAGCTAAGCGATTCCTGAGTTGACCGCCTATACTGCTGAACTCTCCTCCCACATAAACGACATTTCCAAATACGGCTAAAGCTAGGACTGCAGCATTTGCATCAGGATTCCAGATCTGGTCTAAGGTACCATTTGCTAGAATATGTGCTAGCTTATTTCGCGCTACACCCTGTACACTTGTAAAGTCTCCCCCTATATACCATCCTCCTCTACCATCAGAAACAGTAGTTCGAACGGGCCCATTAATTTTGAATGAAGGAGCAGATACTACCTTTCCATCACTTTGATTGAGGATTACGCCATTACCCGTATTAGGTCCTACGTGAGTAAAATTCCCTGCTAGGTAAATGGTATTCCCAGACCTAACTATATCAGTAACAGGACCATTGGTTATCCACATAGAGGTATCTACTTCTAACTGCTGAGCAAACAAAAAGTGGAATGGTAGAATGAGTATACAAACAAATAGGAATGGTAATTTTTTTGTCATTCTGTTTAAAATCATACATGCTTAATACTGGTACTTGTTAAAGAATAAATCAGCAAGTAATGAGGGATAGGTAGAAGCATGTAAGGTATGTCCTTGAAATAACTCCTTTTTTTGCAGCATTTACAAGGAGTAAAAAACGATTTGTTAGCATAAATCTCTCATCTAATTATAATGCACAGGTTGATTTAGTGATTTAAAAAATGAATATATCTATATATAAACCTAACTTTCAGGCTGGTATGGCAAGGTTATATGGCAATTATCTAGTATAAGTTAAAATAACTTTCTGTTTTAAAGCTACTATTTTATTTGAGCAGAAATCTATGTAATAAACAAGCAAACCTATTCTGATTTTAGCGGGGTTAAACTTCTTTCTATCTATATATAAATTGATTCATTGGATACTTGTCAAAAGCTCTTTTATTAAACTATTGAAGTATTCAACATAATGATGCAGCTTATTTTAAAAGATTAGGTAAATCTTACTATTTCTCTTTCAGTGATATTACTTCCCAGAAAATAGGAAGCGTGTCCCTATTTGTTTTTCAAATAACTTACTAGTTAGTAAACAAATTTTTAACATGGATGCTTAAAGAACTTGTGCAGCTAGGTCAGTTAACCCTGTTTCTACAAGCATTTTGATTTTACCAATGCGACTGCTTTACTTACTGGTATTCCTTTTCTTCATGCTCCAAAGTAAACTTGGATTTTGCCAGGTTTCTATACATAATCTGTACTTTAATAGCACGACTAATATTCTCCGGCTTAACTTCTCTGGCCCCTCTCCTACTACTGATTATACTGGCATTGGCTCAGGAGCAACTATTGGAGAAGGTATAGCGCATGTGGAAGACCGGAATGGCAAGCTGAAGTTCTGGGTCAATGCCAGTGGGGTCTATGACAAGACTGGCACCCTTATGCCTGGCTCTGCCGGAATCTTGGCACATCCTTCCTCCACAGAAATTGTTGTCTGCCCCTTCCCAGCTGATTATACTAAATTCTACATCTTTTACAATAATCAGCTTTGCTCTGAGCTGTACTATGCCCTAGTAGATATGAACCTTCGCGGAGGATTGGGTGAGGTAGTGAGCAAGAATACAGTACTAGATTCAGGTAACAGCTTTGCCGAAGGATTAGAAATAGTAAAGATACCCTGCTCTTCAGATTACTGGCTGCTTGCCTATCAATGCTACAGCGGCTTTAAGAAATTTAAGATCGATACTATGGGTATTTCCACAGGGACTCTCCTGCAGCCTTTCAATGCAGAATCGCACAATGGCAGAGGCGAGCTGGATTATCACCAAGGAAGGTTAGCTTATGCAGTTACTTATAAGAATAAAGTCTTTCTCTCAGATTTTAATCCTTCAACAGGATTGATGAGTAATGTACAGACAATAAGCTTTGCTGCTACCAATGGCCTGTATGGAATTGAGTTTTCTGCAGATGCTTCGAAAGTGTATGCTAGTGATTGGAACAACCGCAACTTCTTTGGCAATATCTCCTCTCCTAACCTGTTCCGATATGACATAGCTACTGGAAGCTCTTCTTCCTGGAACATCCCCTACAACACCACTAACTGTAATAATGCCACCGTAGAAGGACTTGGACAGATAGAGTTAGGTAAAGATGGCAAATTATATATTCCCCATGTGAATGGCTGTCAGATTACGGTTGTTGAAAATCCCAATGTGGTTACACCTACCTTCAGTCTGATAGATGTGAACACCATCCTCTCTACCGGTGTTTCTGATCATATCCAATCAGAAGTATGGCAGGCTTTGCAAATATCTCCTGATCAATCCATTTGTGAAGGTGAACGGGTACAGTTGAGTATTCAAGGAACAAATACGTATCAATGGAAGCCTGCTAGAGGATTAGATGATCCTCTCTCCTCTTCGCCTTTTGTTTCTCCTCAAGTTACTACTACCTATACAGTCTATACTGAAAATCAATTTGGCTGCCTGGATTCGCTGCAGACTACCGTGCATGTCATTGCTAAACCAAAAGTCAGCATTACTACGCCACAGGGTATTACTATATGTGAGGCAGGAACTGTGAAACTGCTCGCTACACCTGGCTATGCCTCCTATCAATGGTATTTGAATGGTCAGTTAATTAGTGAGGCAACTTCGGATTCTTTGCTTGTTTTCAAAGAAGGAACCTATTCTGTAGAGGTCAGTAGTTCACAAACTGCTTGTCTGAGCATTTCATCTCAAGTAGAGATCACCCGCTCAGCTTCTATTGATGCACTTATCTCTGTTCATGGAAAAACTAATCTCTGTGCTGGCGAGTCAACCCTTTTATCAACCAATCAGGAAAGTGGATATTCCTACCAGTGGTTGAAAAATAATAAACCATTAGCCGGAGAAATCTCTTATCAACTACTTGTGAAAGATGCAGGCAAGTATCAGGTGAAGATCCAAAGCATTGGGCATTGTGTGGCAGTATCAGCACCTATTCCCATACAAGTACATCCATATCCTGTGATTTCACTACCTCTAGATACGGCTGTCTGCCATACTCCACTTGTACTAACTTTGGGTAAACCAACAGAGGGGTACACTTACTTATGGTCAGACAATAGCACTGGTACTAGCCTTGAAGCAAAGCAAAGTGGAAATTATACTCTACAGGTAAGCAATGGAAATTGTATAGCAACAAGACAAATAGCGGTACTAATCTTCGATCCTAACTTAGTGGAAATACCCAATGTGATCACGCCGAATGATGATCAATCTAACGAGTTTTTTGTGATCAAGAATGGATTTGGCAAGATCAGTTTAATCATCTATAACCGATGGGGAAAAGAAGTATACCGTAGCAGTGAGTATCAAAATGACTGGAATGCTGCAGGATTATCCAATGGGGTTTACTACTATCATCTTTCTGGTAATTCACCCTGCTTTAAAACAGTCAAAGGAATAATTAATGTATTAAGATGATAATCCTTTAACTATTTCTTAAGAAAGAAATAGTATTCAAAGTACTCATAATGAAAAATATCCTCTCAAGTTATTCTTACTCAATTCAATTTTTATACTCACTTTGCTCTAGTTAATAGGCAGCCATTCTCAAAGCTTATTCCTATGCCATAACTGTAAAATTTAAAGTCATATGGTTTTACTAGCACACGCAAAAAGAGGTAAAAGCTTTATTAGTAATTCTAGAGGTATAAATTCAGCTGCCTATTAGTTAGACAAGTGTAATAATCAGTCATGACTTGGTGCCAAGTAAGGTAACAACATCTCAAGGATTATCTTGTTTGGCTGAAAGGCATATGCTTTGCAGACAAAGGCTAAATGTGCAGCCTTTTTTTAGAATTCTACTCAACCATCCAAGTTACGGTTAAATGAAGATAAGCTCAAACTTAGAAAAAAGAACCATGATTGAATCAGTCAACGATATTCTCCCTTCCATCTTTAATCTGGAATATACCCACCAAAGAACTCAGGTAAATGCTTCACACATATATTTGATGCTCTTACTGTCTATTGCTTCTTTGTTCCCAAAGCCTTTGCTTTAGTTTTAAAGAAGCAGAAGCTATCCTTTAACTAATTCAAAATTCACCTTACTTACTGTTTGACTAGTCTTTTTACTATTACTCCTTTTGAAGTTTGGAGCTTAATTACATATACCCCTGTCTCTATACTGGATAAATCGATATGCTGTTGATAATCTTCATTAGGGTTGACAGTAATACGAGAAGTATGAATCGTTCTGCCTATAGCATCTACAAGCGACACTTCTACATCTGGACCTAGACTAACAGGAATAGAAATTATAAATCTTCCAATACTAGGATTAGGGTAAATAGTGACTAATGAAGAAAGATAGTGATCAATAGCCGTAAGTACATACGAAAAAGCAGCAGATTCTTCTGAGATACAACCCATGCTATTTGTTACGCTTACTGTATATGATCCAGTTTGATTTACATAAATACTTCGGGAAGTATTTTCAAGTTTATTCCCATCCAACCTCCACTCATACTCTGCTGCATTTATAGAACAAAGCAAGCTATCACTTCCTAATTGAGTAATAATGGGAGTAATAGGTTTAGCATGACGGGTAATGGTTACTTGTGCCTTGAGAGAGTCTGTGCAAGTGTTTGCAGGGATCTTCCACTCAAATACATTCTCTCCATAGGCTAATCCTTTTATTGAAGAGTGAGCTGAATGCCTATCCTCAATTATTCCTGCTCCTCTTACTAACTCCCAAGAGCCTTGTCCATGTAGAGGAGAAACCGCTTGTAATAGGATCTCTTGTTCACAAATTACTTGATTTGTACCTGCTGAGATACTCGTATTCATAGGATTACAGATGATTGCTTTATCTAGCCTAAGGGATTCCTCCACTACTAAAGGCATATCATAAATGGTATTGAAAACTGTATTAGTTCGTACTGGCTCATTATAATCAAAGAAGATATCTGCATAGTTTTTTATGATGGTTTTCTCAGCCAACCCTTCTTTTGGTTTGATACTAAATTTAATATACCCATTGCTACCTAGTTGATCAGAGGTGCTATCTGGCAGGTTGATGTTATTGAAAGTAAAAGTTAATACAGGTTTTCCTTTGCCAGATACAGAAAGTGTATAGGGATGGGAAACAGTTCCTAATTGAAGTGTACTCATATTTAAATTAGCAGACAAGGTATCTACCACCACTACTTTGTAAGCCGTATCTGTACCTGTATTCTGAAAACGAATGGTATATTCTAAAGCCTTTCCCATAGGGGTATAATAATTTTCCGTCATACCTTGAGGAACTACAGCTTTATCATTGGGATCAAAAGAATCAATAATTGGTAAACATTCAATGGCTTGTTCCGGTGCTTCACTTGCAACAGGCAACTGGGTAACAAAGCCTCGGCTTACTTTCCCACTTGCATCCTTTCCACAGGCTTCAATAGTAAGAGTAGAAATCCGTTCTGTAGGATGATAGGAATGCTGATCTGCTTCAATCCTCACTGTTTGCCCATTAGCCGGCACCTGCAGGATCAGGCTGTCACCTGCTAGGAGCTTGTATGGGTGCTTGAAAATTAATTTTGCATCCAAAAAGATTCGAAAACTGCTGCTATCAGCCATATGTCCAACACCTTTATTGTATATATTCATTCTAACAAACCCGTTGTCTCTACAAGTAGCTTGTAAACTTATATCAGACTTATCCCATTGAGGATTGGGGGGGAGGCAGCTATTAGCAGGAGTGATCCATACTTTGGTACACTGAGTAAGCCCTCGGATAGAGGAAATTCCACAAATAACAGAATCAGTAATGGAAATTCTTCCACTCCGAGAAGCATCTAGTGTACCTATATCAAATATATATACCGAATCAGATGTAAGCGTATAGGCTTTATCAGCCTTAATTGGTATAACATAGGAGGGAAACTTCACATGAACTTTTACATCACTTGCTGAACCAGATCCTGTATTGGTGTATGTTATAGTAGTAGTGCCACGAAAACATCTTCTTCTTCGGTCTGAAGCTATTTGCACGTTGAGAAATGGACATAAAGTGATATAGTTACCAAAATTGAGATCTTGTATCGTATTGTTATAGGATGTAAAGCTAACTGTATGGCTCTTTTCATTGGCGGGACAAAGCTGATTTACTAATTTCACTTTTATTCCCTCAGGCAGCATTTGTTTCAAAGTAAAAGAGCCTGTATCTACAGCCATCCTATAGTTGCCCTTTTCATCGGTTATAGCATAGTAAGGCCCAGGCTCTGCCTTTACTATGATGTCTTTCATAGTAGCTTCCAGTTCGTCTTTCGTACAATTGCTATTTTGATCAACATAAATATTCCCTTTGATATAATTTAATTTGGGAATGGTCAATCTTTTACCAAAAGAAGCAAAATAAGGAACAATCTTCTGCCCAACTTGAGTATATAAACCACCTGTATAGATCGCTCCATCTTGAATAGAAAGGCATCTAACTTGGTTGTTTACTGAGGGATTCCAATCCAAGATATCTTTTGTGAATATGTTTATTACAGCTAGATGATTTCTTGGCTTTCCTCCTATTTGGGTGAAATTTCCTCCAATATATGCTAGATCATTTTCAATAGCTATATCATAGATAGTTCCATTTACCCCCGGATTCCAAAGGCTTACCTGTCCCGTGAGTGTATCAACACAAGCAAATTTTATTCTGGATTGTCCTGCAATTGTTTCAAAAAAACCACCTATGTAAATTGAATCGTTCACTATTGTTAATGCACTCACTGCTTTATTTGCATTTGGATTCCAATCAGTAATACTTCCATTCCTGGTATCAAAAGCTACTAAATTATTCCTGCTTTTTCCTCCAACTGTGGTGAATCCGCCCCCAACGAATACCTGGCTTTCTGTAGCAGCTATATCATTAAAAAAACTATTCTCAATTCTATGCCGCCATAAAAGCGCACCAGTGGTGGCATGAAAAGCATTAAATAAACTAGAAGGTTTGGCATATTCGCCAACATAAATTGTGTTGTTTGAGGCAGCAATAGTAGTTACCTGAACCTCAGTCATGCTAGTTCTGCTATCATTTGCATAAGGATTCCATTCTGTAGCATGTCCGGTTATAGGATCTAAACAGGCCACACCAAGCCTTTTCTTTCCCCCTATGATACTGAACCATCCACCTGCATATATTAAATTATTATAATATACTAATTGATTGACCGACCCGGTAGTCTGTGGATCCCAAGGTAAGACTTCTTTCGTGATTGCATCTATTGCTGCTAATCTATATCGATATTGGCCTCCTAAACTTTTAAATGTACCTCCAATAAATAAGTTGTTTTGCCAGCTTGATAAACCATATACTATATGGTTAGATTCAACATTTAGATCATCCTCTACTAATTGATTCGTAGTAGCATTAATGGCAATAAGAGCTTTTACACTACTGCGAAATCCATCCGTACCCAACGCATCTGAGCCCGAAATAAAAGTTCCACCTAAATAGATTGTATTGTTACTTACAGAAATAGCATATACAGTCCCATTCCAATTAAGATGAGCGTTCCAATTAGTGACTGTTCCTGATAACAGATCGATTGCTGCAGCTATCTTGGTAGATTGCCCGCTTATATTGCCAAATCTACCTCCCACATAAAGCGTGTGATTAGCAAGAAATAAAGCATGCACTTCCCGGTCCGGATTCGGATTCCAGCCAGACACTTGCCCATCTAGTGTATTGATAGCAGCTAAATAGTTTCTACTTTGAGTATTTATATTGGTAAAGAAACCACCTATGTAGAGCAATCCTTGATGGACAACTAAAGCTCTAACTACATTGTCCACATTAGGGCTCCAGGTAGTAAGTTCCTGGGTAGAAAGATCAAAAGCTGCTACACGATTACGAATGTTCCCATAAATGGACGTAAACTCACCACCTGCATAGAGTATATCTTCTGCATTAGTTAAAGCATGAATAGGTCCATTGGCATTAGGATTCCAAGAAGTAACTTGTCCTGAAGCAGTACTTATAGCTGCAAGATATTTCCTGTTTTGTCCATCAATAGCACTAAACCTACCCCCAATATATAACAGGTTGTCTACTAAAGAAAGAGCTAGAACAGAGCTATCCACGCTAGGAGCCCAATTCAAATCAAGGGTATTATCTGCTAAAATATGGGCTATTCTATTGCGGGAAACACCTTGTACTTTTGTAAAATCCCCTCCTAGATACCAACCACCATTACCATCAGGTATGATCGCTCTTACCCACCCATTAATTTGTTGAAATGGAGTAGTTTCAAGTTTATTAGTAAAAGTGTTCACTAGTACTCCACTACCTGTATTTGGCCCAATATAGGTAAAATCTCCTGCCAGATAAGTTGTATGGTTACTGGCTGTAATAGTCTGAACTTTTGCATTAGTTACCCACAAGGTAGTGTCTAAATCTTGTGCAAAGGCAAATATGCAATTGAATATAAAGCAATATATAAATAATGGTAAAAGTTTTGTCATTAGAAACGTAGAATGAATTTCACTTACAGACTATTACTAAAATGGTCAGGTTTATTAAAGTAAATACTAAATAATAGTATAAGCCATCCTTTTATTATCTTAACTTGAGAAATGTAACATTCTGAAGGAAGTTGATATAAAAATCAACAAATCTCATGGCGGATTACAGTTGGGTGATTCGATAAAAAATGGTCGTTAAATGGGATTACCATTTTACTATAATTTTGCCTTAGAGTGTAAACCTATATCCTGACAAGACAGAAGTATAAGTGTCAAGAAAATTTTGCTCTATAGATAGAAATTATAGTAGGATGAATGAATAATACTTTCATTCAGGCAAAGTACAATAACGAATAGATTCAATTGCGCCAATAGTCAAATCCCTTCACCGGCTCCTTTTGCCCGATGAATTTAGAATAGAAATCTTGTTTTCTAGATGCCAGTCGTACAGGATGAAAAAATAAAATAACAATTAACAGTCTTGTATCTCGATTTGGATATCTGCTCTTACAGCCCTTAACTGATGTATTTATTAGAAAAAACAGGCATTTTTAAAGTTAATAGTGAAAAGCCCAAAAACACCCTTTTTCGATTTTAAAAAAATTCTCAAAAAAATCTCTGCATTTTGGGTACTGCAAAATTTAAAAACAAAAAACCGCCTAATTTGCGAAATTAGGCGGTTTTTAGAGAGCCCCCAGTCGGAATCGAACCAACGACCTACTGATTACAAGTCAGTTTGTAACATTTATCCGTTATTTTCCTATTACTATAATTAGTTTGACTTTCAATTAGTTATATAAATTTTTCTTTCTATTCCTTTCGGATATTGTCGGATATTTTCTTAATTTGTGTATCCACTTGTGTATCCATCTTTATGAAAGGTATAACTACCAAAGCAATTCTTCACACTAAACGCCAGCTAAGTGATGGCTCCTACCCTATCCACTTACGGGTAACTTTTGAAAGAAAGCGTAAATATTATCCACTAAAAATCAAAGCTACTACTGATGAATGGGAGAAGATAAACGACCCTAAAACCAAAGGTGAGTTAAGAAAACTCAGGTTGTTTATCAACGGTATCGAAAAGAAAGCAGACGATGTTCTATATGATCTAGAACGGCAAAATATCAGCTTTACCTTTGATAAGTTTGAACGCTTCTTTTTTGATAGCAAAAACAACAAGACAGTATTTGCCTTATTTGATATAGTTATCACTGAATTGCAAGAAGAAAACCGCATAGGTACTGCTCTGTCTTACCGGGATGCAAAAAAATGCCTAATGCGTTTCCGGAAAAATAAGGATTTAAACTTTTCTGATATAGATGCAAAGTTTTTAAAGAAGTTTGAGTACTTTATTTTACAAACTTTATCTGTTACTACCGTAGGTATCTATATGAGGTCTCTACGAGTGATCTACAATCGAGCAATCAAAGAAAACATTATTAAGCAGGATAATTATCCATTTTCTGATTACCGGATTCCTACAGCAGCCACAGCTAAAAGAGCCCTACATAAAGCAGACGTACAAAAAATTTTTAACTACTCAATACTACCTATTAATGGAGAATGGCAGGCCAAAAATTACTGGCTTCTCTCCTACTTAACGCAAGGCATGAATTTTACAGATATAGCTTATCTGAAGAATAAAAACCTGGTTGATGGAAGGATTACTTATGTACGGACAAAAACGAAAAGAACAGCCAAAGAATCGAAAATAATATCTATCAAAATCACTCCTATCCTTCAGGAAATTATAGGCCAGTTAAGAAGTAATAAAACCGGTCTAGATGATTACCTTTTTCCAATTCTAACCAGCAGTATGGATGCTGCAAAACAAAAAGCTACAATCCGGCAGTTTATTAAAACTACTAATAAGTATTTGGCCAGGATTGGTAAGCACTTAGGCTTACCTTTAGAACTTACAACCTATGTTGCTAGACATACCTACGCTACTGTGTTAAAGCGTAATGGTGCTCCCTTAAGTGTAATTAGTGAGAGTTTAGGCCACCATAACGAACGCACAACACAAGTATATCTTGACAGCTTTGAAAATTCAGTATTAGATGCACAAAATGAAAACTTATTATAATGGAATTAAAGATAAAGCCAAATTATGAATTAATAGAAAAACATTTCCCTAATAAAGAAAACTATTATATATGGGTAAAAGCATCCCAACGACATCCTAAAGAATTAATTAAGATAAATCAGTTAATTGATGCCAATAAAACAAAGATTGAGAAGTTGCTAGTGAAATTTAACATTGAAGAACATTTGGATAATTTCTGTCTAATTTTTCTTTCCATTCAGCAGAATCAAGAAAACAATAATATCAGTGATTTTAGACAAGAGGAATATAATAACAAAGTGAGTTATTTTAAAGATGCTCATAAGTTTAATTCATTGTACGAGCCTGCACCTTGGGATGAAAAAGATTTAAGATGCTTTCATAAGGTCCATAAAATTCAAATCATCCTTAAAGATAGAACTGTTGTATTAACCAATCCAATGTTCATTAATAATGTTCTTGATGGAGCTGCAATGATACTAGAGGAAATGAAACAAAAGGGAGAGCTTGAAAAACTACCTGAGTTAGTTTCAGAATTTAGTAAACCAAATAGCCGATCTCAATTGAGAATGTTTCAGGTTAGAATGATAAAACAACTATTTAATTTTTTAACGCATACTACTTCATTACCTAATAAAGATAAGTATGATTTTATTGGTCACTTTCTCGGAATATCTAATATTCCACTTCGGTACACCAAAACGTTTAAGAATAGCAATAAATTAACTACTAAAGGTAATTTAGTAGAAGATACTGATTTTCAGGAATGTATTAAAGATTTATTAAAACATTCTAATAAAAAAAGGGGAAATTCAGAGCAAAAATAGCTTCGAATTCACCCTGTGTCCCCTTCTCCCTACTCCATAATTTTAGACTCAATATTTAACACTAAATACAAATATTAAGTCATATGGAGAATCCATTTTTAATACTGGAGAAAAGATTACTTGCTATTGAGGAATTGTTGTATGACCTCAAAACCTTATCACAAAAACCTATAATAAAGCAAGAGCCTGAAATAGTGGATGCTGATGAGGCTTGTAAAATTACTAATCTGGCAAAATCAACTTTATACAAAAAAGTGTCTGATGGTTCCCTGTCATATATAAAAAAGGGCAAAAAACTTTATTTTATATCTTCTAAGCTAAAGGATTGGATAAAAGAAGGAGAAAAGCAATCTAAAGATGAGATTGAAAAGAAAGCATTTGAATTTCTTTCCAATCAAAAAAAAGACAAATTATCTTATAACAAATAACCGCTAAAACTATGCAGAATCTTAGCGGTCAAAAATCTTCACTTTGGCCTGGGGAGGCAAATGAAGATAATCAAACTTTTAATCAAATAAAAGAGGAACCAAAACTTGATTATCAGCTATTTCTTACTCTCTTCGAAAGTAACAGGATTTATTCTAAGGCGAATATCATACGAAGATTAAAATCATACTTCAATCTGAGCCATGCTGAACAAGCAGAGGATTTGTACAAAAATATTCTTGACAGAGGTTGGTTCTATTTACTAGAGAAAGATGGATACACTTATGAGGATGTATCTAATTTCATAGAAGAACCTGAAAAAAAAACCTCTTCTGGTGGCAAAGAGAATAACTTTTTGAAAGCTCCAGTAAGTGTTTACAAAAATGTTAAAGATACGAAAGGTAAAGTTTTATCTGTAGAAACAATTACCCGCAATGTAGCGTAAGCAGTCGGCTGTCCCCATATTGCAAAGGCAGCCGGGAAGCTTTAATCTTGTGTGATGAAAAAGACACACTATACAAAGCAGAAAATGCTTGCTTATTATAAGGAATGGCAAGAAAGCGGACT